>Ga0302286_10001274_pt1 | contig 19003 bp, 22 predicted proteins | sample III_Fen_E2_3_FD_198765 | JGI IMG/M metagenome (GOLD analysis project Ga0302286, IMG submission 198765) | Peat permafrost microbial communities from Stordalen Mire near Abisko, Sweden - III_Fen_E2_3 | ecosystem: Environmental > Terrestrial > Soil > Wetlands > Permafrost | place: Sweden: Abisko...
GTCGAATCCGAATCGATCTGTGCTGTTTACAACTGAAAGGGTTATTTGCATCAACAGGCATATGGAATTTAATCTGTTCCTGAATATCTCGCTTGTGAGTATCTGGTATATACTGACCAAATCATGGACACGTACTCACTGGTTGAAAAAAACATTTTATATTACTTGCGCTTTTATATTTACTTATATACTTATTATCTCCGAAGGCAGGAGTGGATTTCAAACCGGGATAATTCTTGTTGCAATTTTTATATTTTTGGAAATATGGAAAAGGAATAAAAAACTGGGTATTATTGTCGCCTTAGTGGCACCGGTCTTATTAATTGTGGCAATTAAACATCAGCAACGAATGACTGATACCGACATTAAGATAGAACCCCGTATTTATCTTTGGAAGGCTGCCCTTTCGTTAATAAAAGAAAAACCAATTTTTGGATATGGGGTTAATGAAGCACAAGTGCAGTTTGACACTGCCAGGGTAAAATATCAAACCACACAATTTGCAGAGTATTGGAAATACAAAGTAAGGATTCTTCATGCGCATAACCAGTATCTGCAAACAACCCTGGAGTTTGGCATTGTAGGACTTTTGATTTTGTTGTTTCTTTATACTTATCCAATATTCATTGCTGATAGTAACAGAACATTGCTTTCAATTTTCTTTATTATACCGTGTGCCTACCAATCCATATTCGATGTTTTTATTACGGGAGTGAATTATGCCACCATTTTTTGCGTGTTAATGCTTTGTATACTCTCGATGGAAAACAACATAGTGGAGCGTGGAGCAATTAAAAACAAATAGATAAGCAGATACTTATTTTCTTCCAAAATCAGCCGGTATCTCACCCCATGCAGAAGTTTCCCATTTGAGAATCGGAGTAGTATATGTGTTTTTTTGAAGCCAGGTTTCAGCACGGGTTATTAAATCAAACAATACTGCATTCGAGGCATTCTTTTCCAGTTTGGTCTTGGCTTTCTTTGATCTCACCCAGGCCAGGGCGGTTTTACTGTCGGTGTAAAGTGGTAGCGGACTGTTTTTTTGCTTCAGGAAAGCCAGTCCATGAACCAACGCCAGAAACTCGCCTATATTATTTGTTCCCTGCTTAAAAGGACCCTGACGAAAGATCTCTTCCCCTGTTTTACTATAGACTCCCCGGTATTCCATGGCACCGGGATTTCCGCTGCATGCAGCATCAACAGCCAGGCTTTCGAAATTCGGTAACCCTGCTTTTGAAATTTTCTCGGCATCCGGTTTCTTGGCTTTCGCATTCTTGCCGATATAATTCCAACAAGGTGATACCATGGCTTCGCGGGCTTCAGCATCCGTAGCAAAACCTTTGTATATGGCTCCTTCGAATCCGTGAATCTGTCGCTTGCATTCTTCCCACGAGCGATAAATGCCTGGTTCCTTGCCTTCCCAAACCACGAAGAATTTATTTTTGCTCATGTTAATCTGTTTACTATTTATCTATTTACCATTTACTATTCGAAGTCCATTGTATATGTCCTTTAAAAGACGTATTTTTGCACCACCAAAAAAAGGTCCAGTAGTTCAATGGATAGAACAAGTGTTTCCTAAACACTAGATCCGGGTTCGATTCCCGGCTAGACTACTTAAATATTACTTTATCAGCTGTATATCAAGACTGTGTATATACTAATCTATTCAACGGGGACAGTACAGGGGACAAAATTATTTTTTTACTCTGATTTCTGTTTCCTTATTTCATTGCAAAGGTATATTTATTTTTCAGTTTCTAAAACCTGATCAATAAATATGCTATCTTTGTCAGACTTTCCTCCGGCTTGCCGTTGGTTGGTTAAACACAATTGGCGGTCGGGGTGGTTCCTGACCATTTTTTTTATTACTTCTTTTCAAATTTATTTATCAATTTTCCATCTATATCATAAACACATCCGGTTTCGGTATCCATTATCGAATAGTATGACAGTCTACCAAAAGATTCACTAATGGGTACATATCTACCTATATTAACACTTTCAGACTGTTTTTTTATAGAACTTGAATAGTCGTAGAAAAGATATAGGAAAACAAACAGAAAGAATACAATTGCTATTTTGAATATGCCATTAGGCCCAATTACTTTTTTTGTTGAATGCAAAAACTTTCTAATTAGATGTTTTTTATTCGGATCGTATGCAGCTAAAAACTTTAAATAGTCTTTTTGCCATACATTGTACTCGTCATAAGTTTTAAAATCTTCTTTCCCCAGAACTTCAACAAATGGCAAATTAACAGCACCCCATCCCTTAAGATGCTCATAATACTCCCGGTTCTTTCTCAATCTATCAATTACGGTATCAGTAAGAAGTATTTCCGGTTGTACCGGTTTTGAATTATTCATATGCTCTCAATTATATTAAGTTTTATATTATCCTTAAATTTTTTTCGGATTTGCTTGATTGTGGACCTTATATTATCATGATTATTTATGAATATACTTTTTGATATCCGATATAAGACCATAAATTTTACTCCTTGGTGTTATGTATAGCCAATCAGTACCGCCACTATCTGAATCTTCAGACAAAATTCCATTCCCTTTTACGTCATAAAATACTTTATCGGAAATTAATTTAATTTTATACAAGTCTATATCAATCAAGTATAGTTGAATCGTATATGAGAAATTATTTGCGTTTACGCATTTTAGTTTTTTCCATCTAAAGAAGTTATTAAGGGTTTTTATAGTGGATTTTTTACCATCTCCGATTTCAACCTCCTTTACCCAAACAAGATAAGTGTTATTATATTTATAGTTTATACTCTTTATGATCTTCTTACTATAGAACAAGCTAGACACTCTATCTGAACTTGCCTTACATAAAACATAATCATCTTTAGCATATACACTTAATGACACTAAAATCAATAACCCGGCAATAATTTTTTTCATAGTATGCAATTTATATAAATAGATTGTTTAGTTTCCGGGAATTGTTTACTTCTTTATCAGTGAAAGGAGTATATTTTGAATCTCTTCCATTTCCTGCTCTGTTATCGGTACTTGGTTTGGTTCCGTTGCCGGGCTGAATGGTGCCATCATTTCTATCATTAGCTCCTTGGATCCCATCTCGTCCGCTCCGTTGAACACTGCCACTTCCTTCCAACGTGTTGCCTTCACTACTTTGTCCTCGATCAGTTCCAATAGGTCGCTCGGTTTCTCCTGCGCCCACTTCCGAAGTAGGTTCGGTGATTGCTCGGCTGCCATCCAAAGGGCTGTTTCCGCCCAGGGTGTTTGTATCGCTCTCATTGGTGATAGGTAAGTTCCTTCATATTTTTTTTGTTCCGCCTTGATCTTGTTTAACAGGGATAGTTTCTGTGATAGGTCCATCTCCGATACATCCATCTTTAGATATTCCTTCAAAACTTCCTGTGTCACTGATATGCTGAAACTCATTCCCGGATGTGAAAGGTGTAACTTTGCCATTTCAAACCGTTTAAAATTGTTTCAATTAGTATTTTCATGAATATTTTATGTAAAATATGCAGGGTCAAAGATATAACAATTTTCCAATTTACAACACCTGCAACATGCCGTGATTCCTATATCAAAAGAATAGAGCCAAAACAATCTATGTTGCTTCGGCTCTATTAAAAAATGAATGTCTATTTATTTCGGTTAATTCAAAACAGCTGAATATACTTCTTTGGACTGCTCAAATGTAGGCATTAACTCCTGTAAAAGGTTGCCTAGTGAATGATTTGTTGCACTGTCTGACCCTTCGGGTTGATAGTGCCCTAAAACGTCAATTATAGCCTTTTGATAATCTGTTAAATCGCTTAGTGGCATGTTTGTTTCAATTTCGATGATAATTTTACTTTTTTCAATTCGGACCATAATGTTTTTGTTTACTTTGATTTTAATTATTAATATATTGTATTCTAATTGTTTAATCTCCTTTGTAGGCATTTGAATTATAATATGACTGCATTGTTTCGGGACTTGGATTGAATGACATAGCATTATTCATATTGACATTTGTGTACATGATTGCTCTTGTTACCTTTACGGCCTTTTCAATTCTGTATTTCAAGTTTTCCTTTTCTACTTTCCACGCTCTCGACAAACATTCAGAAAAATTTTTGAAGTTTGATAATTTCTGATTGAAAATCGCCCAGGCTCTTTTCATTACTGAACTTTTAGAAACTTTTGCAGTTGATTTTGATTTGCTGTTTAGAATTTTCATAACCTTGTGATATTACGTGTTACTAATAGGCGCAAAGTTAACGTATAATATCACATGTACAAACATTACTATTAGTTATATTTGATATTTAAGGTTATTTAATTGTTTATTTGTGATTGTATAAGTTACATTATTTATTTTTGTACTCAAACTTATAATATCACATAATTATGAATCTAAGAGTAAAAGAAATTTGCAAAGAAAAAGGTATCACTATTGGTGAAGTTGCAGAAAAGATGCAAATGGCTAGAGAAAGTTTAAGTCGGGCCATTAATGGCAATCCAACGCTTGACACTATGGAAAAGATAGCAACGGCTTTAAATGTCCCTATATCCATGCTATTTGATGTTCAAGATGAATTGTATGGTATAGTCCAATTTAAGGGTAAAACCTATAAGATTGACAGTGGCCAGGCATTACAGAGGCTCTATGAAGATTATCAGGCAGAAAAAAAATGATTACTCATATTAAGTAAATCACAATGGAACCAAAAACCCAACCAATCCCAAAAAAACTTAGAAAATGAAGCCAGACAAATCGGTTATTTTAGCACAAAGGCTAATCGATGTAAGTAATCAATTACAGGCGATAACAGATGAATTGAAAGTATTTATCAATGCTCCAGTAAAAACAAAGAAACCAACGTACAAAGAAGAAAGAATGGCTTTTTATTTAAACAAACTAAGTGTCAAGAAAAAATAAATTTATGTAAAGAGTCAATCTCGAATAGGACCAAAGACCGGAACAATCTAGTTGTTTCGGCCTTTTTATTTACACCGATCAAAGTAACTATATTTAATGATTAATGACCTTATAATAATCAATGAGTAATTTGATTCCGAAGTCCTTAATATTGGAGGCCCGTCATTGCAGACCGGCACCCCTTTCTCTAACATCTTTATAAAGTAAGATATATCATCTTTATGATCTTTGGTATCAACTTCCCCGGGAACAGTTACCGGGGAATGTGTAATACATTTTAATTCTGAATCAATAACATCCTTGATTTTATCTATGCTATCCATTATCAAGCGAAGTTTTGTGTGTCGTCGACTATCTCTCCCTTTATTGGTAATGGTTTGCTTGTTATACTCAATGCTCCTACACCCAAAGATGATGCATTCCCCATAAACGTTCCCCAGGCTGCCTTTTTACTTTCCTCGATGTTATTTTGCGCTCCGAACAATGCTGAACGTCTGGCACCATAAGCGGACAACGCCTGATCTTTACGTTGAGAAGCTACACTAGCCATTCGGTTCACTGCATCAGCATAAACAGAACCTTCATTCTTTGCTTGTGCTGCAGTTGCTTCGGGTGTTGCTCCGGTGATAGCTGCTGTACGTTTAGCCTTTAGAGAATTTTCCTTTTGTTTATTATCAAGTTCGCGAAGGTAGGCAGCGTTATCACTTCTTTTCAACGTATCTTCGTAATAAGACTTATTGAATAGGTTTTCGCTGTACGCTTTTTCACCGTCTAATGCTTCCTGTTGCTTCTTGGCTATACCTGCTGTAGCAATACCCCCTACTATGTTACCAACTACCGATACTCCCAATCCTACACCTGGTATGATGTCTTCTAATTTTCCCATGGTTTTAATTTTTTTACTAAGTTATTCTATCTTAATTTATTTATATTGTTGAATGTGAATGTTTTAATTTTGGTTTTCAAATTAAATCATATTACTCCTATATGATTTAAGTAAAATTCAGTTTAATATATTAATCAGGTTATCAATGTTATAGCATGCAGTTTCAAATTAAATCAAGTTTGTTAATCTTCAATTTATGCGTTTTTTATTTACTTTCCTTTTATTAAATAATTATTGTTCGTCCCGAACTATATCTATTTAGGATTATTGTAAGTGATCAAATATACCTTTATGCTGTAATATCTTTTTTAATTATTGGATTACCTACTAGAAATTTAAGTTTCTCCGATTCTATGAACTCCGACAAGTCGAACAATAAGGGAATTGCTACTAAACTTTGAAAGGAAGTTCTTGCATTGTTCCGGGGGTTGCTGTTGGAGTTTCTACATTTGTGTGCCTGTTCATAGCCCACCTCTTTAGCACTGCAATATGATTGATTAACTCTAGGACTTGTAATAATTCGACCGCAACCCTTACAATGTTTTAAACCATCTTTCTCAATAGGTTCTTTTGGTACGAAATACCCATTCATCTTAATGGTTATTTCGGGACACTCTGCTGTTTTGTTTTCGGTTTGGAAAACGGTTATTTTGTCCCACTTTTTAACTATTTCATTCGCCTTTGATACGTCTCTAAGTTCCGCACATTTTACACTGATTAAATTTATAATATCAACCTTTAAATTCGATTTGCTGTGTTTCTTTAGAAACGATTCACAGCGTTCACGCTCCCGGCTGTACATTCTTCTGTTTTCATGTAGATTCTCCCAAAATAGAGGGTTAATGTATTTCAGGTACATGATTGTTTCTTTATTGGAAAGTTTATTTATTTCGGGTTCTGATAAGTCTATAAACAAACATTCGTTCATTGTTTCAATTAAAATACCTTCCAGATGCTCCCATACCGAAACATCTAATAAATCAGAAAGTACCGTACAATAGACAAACTTTTTTTTCAAGTATTCCATTTTGCTCACTTTGATCTCTACCCTCAAAATGTTTCCTGATTGGAAAGGCTCCATATTGGTCAACTCTGACTTATTGTAAATCTTGAATGAATAATTTTGATACTCAAACTCTTTGTAGTTCCGTTTGTTGCTGCCCGAATTACTTTTATGTAGAATAAGGCGTTGTAAGGCGTTGTTTGGGTTGTTTGGTAATTTGATATTAACCCCAAATTCGAAACCATTCACCGGGGTTATTGCTGCATTCAAACCTATTTCCTCAAACAACTTATTCAAAGTGTTTTTAAAGTCGCTCAATAGATAATCATCTGCGTTTTGTAGTCCATCGTTGAAAAACTTGTGCAAACTCCCATTAATTACATAACCATCGTGTTTGTTTTTGGATAATCTCAACCCATTATGATTGTAACTATCTTTTTCTAAGTCCGTTCTTGCGTTCCAACATTTAAACCCATCTATCATAACGCCTTTATTAGGTTAATGACAGCGTTCAAAGTTTTTGGATAGTAGCCCTCGAATAGATAAACTTTGTAACTGTTGGTACCTGGAACACGTCTGAATATTATTAAACTCCTTGTCTTGTTTAGAGGATCGTATACATCCCCAACCAATCCAGCACTCAATTTTGTGGTCCGGAGTCCTGTATTCAATACTTTAATGTTGTTTTTGTGGCTATCTGCTACAAATACGGCTCCCTGTGCGATTAAATACGGTGCTCGAGGCAATGATAGCCTGAAATAGCTAAACGGCAAATTAGCGCATGAATCGGGGGTTAAATCGTATATGTCTGGGTGGTTTGCATTCTGAACAAATAAACCTTTCTTTGGGGTTGGGATTAAACACTTCTTTGCCATGGTTACGCCCTCCGGTATTTAAGGGTTTCAACATCTTTCAAAGATGCGTACACATTGGCACGTTGATACCGTACACGGGTTCCAATGCGTTGAGCGGGTAATGTACCGTTTTTAGTCCATTCGTTTAATGTAGGTAAGGAAATACCCAAAATATGGGCGGTCTCTTTTCGAGTGATAAACTCTGGGGTGGGTTCCGGTTGAATAAGACCTGAAATGATTTTTTCAACTTCGTTTTGTACGATACTTTTAAAACTCTCTTTAAGTTCGTCGAATGTAATGACTGATAAGATAATTTGTTGCTGTGGTAGGATAATTCCGTTTTGCATAAACATTGTTTTTTATATTGTTTATGCAAAGATTCACTCATTTTACTCTGTCTTGATTTCCACTATTTCCAAACGGGAATAAACGGAAATAGCGGGAATGCTATTTTTTATCAATCCAGGATAAAAGGAATTTATATTCAGATTCGTCAATGCTGTATTTTGCGGATTCGGTGTTTCTCCTTGTTGTAGCTCTCGGGTTTCCGTTGAACTTTTCTACAACCTCACAACCGAAATTCTTATAAAAACACTTTATTGAAGGCGCAAATTTAGGGGCTATTATTACACCTCTATCTTTGAGGTAATAAAATAACTTTGCAGGTTCATTTGTGTCGGTCTTAATTAACCAATCGTTATTTGGGCCTGTATACCCGTTCGATTGTAGCCGATCCAATAATAAGTTTAATCTATCTCTATATTCTGGTTTAAATAGTCCTGCAAAGGATAACGGTTGTTTGATTGTTTTCTGTTTCTTTGTTCCGGTTGTAGTTCCATTTAATTGTTGATTCTCTGATCTTTTTCTATTAACTAAACTCCAACAGTATTCAATATCCATATACATAAATCCGTGTGTTTTTGATACCATTGTTTTATAGTCAACGTACCTTTCTATTTTGCTGCCGAATCTTACATCATGATAAGGTATATCCCATTTTTTATATTTGTAAATTCCGTAGCTCTCCGGATTTAATATTTCAACTCTAAATGTCTGATAATATGCATTAATTACCCAATATATCGAATTTAATTTTTCTTTGTCGAAATTGCTTGTTACTTTTTCTAAATAATTATATATCTCTATTTCAGTTAATTCTATATCTAATTTACGCTCTGATTTTCCTTCAATTGAAGCTGAAATTGATTTTTTTAATTTAGGGTGTAAGTCTAGGGTTAATACCATGCTTCTATACTGCTCAACCGTTTTCGTACATAGCTCTTGTCGAACTCCATTGTCATTGGTAATTGAGTAAGTATATTCATTTTGAATATCGAAAAGAACGTCTAAAAACTCTATGAGCGTTAAATCGTAGTAGTTCATGGCACAATTATTTAGCGATCAGCATCGGATTAAAAAACTTATGTGATTGCATTTTGATAGCATTATCCTTTGCACTCATTTTAATGTATCTCATAAAGGCTGATTCTGTTTTATGACCTGTGATCTTCATTATTGAAATACTCGGCATATCCATTAAGAACGCATTTGTAGCGAAGGAACGACGGGCGGTGTGGCTTGATACGAAGTTATGTTTCTCGGCTGTTTGTCCCACTTCAAATATACCCTTACTTCTTTCAATGGTTACTAATTCGTTTATTTTGGCTCTCTCTGCAACCGTTTTGATATAATCATTAAAATTCTGATTGGCGGGTATCTTTGGAAGTTGGTAATTGTATTTTTCAAATATCTGTCTTACTATTGGATGTATGGGTACAACAACAGTTTTCTCGGTTTTTTCTGCCTTGATGTTTATTGTGCCGTCTGCAGTAATGTTTTCTTTTTTGAGCCTTGACAAGTCCGAAAACCGCAACCCGGTATAACAACCAATTAGAAACAAATCTCTCACACGTTCCAAATAAAGGGGTAAACCTGACTTGTTATACATTTTCATCAATTCCGATTCTGTCAGATAAATAGAGAATGTTTCTTCACTCGGTTTTTTGAATGATTTCTTTGTGTAGTCGGTCGGTACGTTTATACCTCTATCATTGGCGGCTGCCATAAAGGTTTTTAAAATTTTTATCCGGGTGCCTATGGTGTTCTTTGATAGTCCCGCCCTTGTTATGGTTTTTCCTGCCTTTGTTTTTACTTTGGCGGGTTTAGTCAGGTAATCAATAAAATCATTATAAAAATCAATATCAATTTTATCAAAAGTCAATGTTTTATTTTTCTCTGACTGATATTCTAACAGATTGTTTTTTGTAGTATTATAACTCTTTATTGTGTTCAGTTTTAGGGGTGCCGTCTTAATGAAAAACTCAACAAATGGAATAAATTCTTTTGGAGTTTCTGCCGGGTCGTTGGTGGCAATTACTTTGGAGGGTTTTAAAATCCTATCTAATTCAATTCTGAGTTTTTCCCTACTGGGTGCTATCCCTTTGGTCTCAAAATATAATAATGTTTTCTCTATTGTAGTTTCGATGTGTTTCAAATAAACATTAAACTCGGGATGTTGTGGAAATTTAGTGGTCTGACTTGCTCGGCTCGTTTTTACGTTCCAAAATGCGGGGTTAATGGTCTTTGAAATGTAGTACTTGAATAGTGTATCAACTTTTTTGCCATTCTCTAAAGTAGGTTTGTAGAAACTAAATCGGGCGTAAATTGCTGATTCTTGTAAGTTGGGAGTTTTGAGGTAAAATTTAATTTTTGCCATTGTATTATATTGGTTGGTTTAAACACAATGCAAATATAGTGATTATTTCTTGGGGGGGACAAAATAGGGGACAAAATAATTTAATCCCTTTTACTTTCATTTAATTACTTTCAGTAAATAAAATGAACTAATGTACTGATATACATTCAAACTATGTAAGGTAAAAGGTAAAAGAAATAAAAGGAAATATAACAAAAAGTAGTCCCGGCTAGACTACGATTATTATTTCTTATAATATCCCACCGGATTACGCACTTCTCTTCCTGTTTTTTCCTCAATGCAAGATCCGCCCCCAACTTGAGGTCGCATTTTGCGTCCTCAAGATATTCCAGTTCTTTTTATCCAGCTCAAACATAAAGTCAGGCAGATACTTTCGATGTTTCTATCGTAACGAACTTTCTAAGGTCGCAAATTGCGTCCTTAGATAATTCTTCTTTATGTTTGAAAATTCAGAAACAGATTTTCAATTTATAATTTGCCCGTCCCGCATTTGGATCACCCTGTCGGATAATGCTGCCAGATCTTTATCATGTGTCACAATCACGATGGTCAATCCGAATTTATCACGCAGGTCAAACAGCAGTTTATGCAATTCCTCCTTGTTTTTTGAATCCAGGCTTCCCGAAGGCTCATCAGCCAGGATCAACCCGGGATCGTTGATCAACGCACGCGCCACAGCCACCCTTTGTTTTTCCCCTCCCGAGAGTTCATTGGGCTTATGTTCCATGCGGTCGGTGAGCTTCAGGTAAGCAAGTATCTCCTTTGCCTTCTCTGCCGTTTTCTTTTGGTCTTTCCCGGCAATCAGGGCAGGGATCATGACATTCTCCAATGCCGTGAATTCAGGAAGCAATTGATGAAACTGAAAGATAAACCCGATATGTTTATTCCGGAAAGCGGCCAGTGCTTTTTCTCCCAATTTGCTGAAATCTATGCTATCCACCAGCACCTCACCCTCATTTGGCTTGTCGAGTGTGCCCAGTATCTGGAGGAGGGTTGTTTTACCGGCACCACTGGGTCCGACTATCGAGACGATTTCCCCTTTCTTGACATCCAGGTCAACACCTTTAAGCACTTCGAGTTCTCCAAAACTCTTATGGATATTTTTTGCTTGTATCATTCCATTATCTGTTAACAGTCATCCTGAAACAGCCGGTCCAGTATGAACCCTTCAATTTCATGATTTCTGTATTTTCTAAATTTTGTACAAAGTTATTCGTTTCAGGCAATAAACTCCTATTTCCTGTTCAAAAAAAATGTACCTTTGTATTGCTTTTTTATCAAATTCCCCATTTCTTAGTTCGTTTATGATCACAGACCCTGAATTAGGTACTATCGAATTCGTTCAGAACGAGCGGTCAAAACACATTCGTGTTCGCATATTGGCTTCCGGGTTAAAGGTGACCATGCCGGTGAGGTCATCTGAGTCTGAAGCCATGAAATTCATTAATTCCATTCGTGCCAAACTGATTCAGAAACAGGAAAAGCTGGAGAAAGGGTTGCAAAAAAGCAATATCATCATCGATGAAGGATCCCAGCTGCAAACCCTGACCTTTAAGGTGGAAGTGAAAGCCAGTGAGCGGAAGAATATCTATTTTGCCTTGAAAAACAATACCCTGAATATAGAATTTCCCCATGGGACCAATTGCCTGGATGCCCAGACCCAGGAATACTTCTGGAATGGAATCAGCTATTTTATGCGCAAAGAAGCAAAAAGACTTTTACCGGATCGTACCAGGCAATTAGCCGTAAAATTCGGGTTTGAAGTTGCCGAGGTAAAGATTCAATCCAGTAAAAGTCGTTGGGGCAGTTGCTCCGGGCTCAAAAGTATCAACCTTTCGCTCTTCCTGATGTTATTGCCCGCCCCGCTGATCGATTATGTCATCCTGCACGAGCTCTGCCACACCAAAGAAATGAACCACGGCATTAAATTCTGGAAATGGATGGATAAGGTGACAGATGATAAAAGCAAGGAACTGCGGGCTCAATTGAAGCATTACCACATGCCCGGATAAATTATGCTTCGCGATATGATCTTCGATGATATTATGCTTCGCGATATTAGAAAAAGATATGAGCCTTCGGCGATATGATTTCATGATATTATGCTTCGCGATATGAAATAGCTAAGAGCTTAGCTACACAGAATATCGAAGTAGATTATCAACGAAGTAATATCATCAAAGATAATATCATGAAATAATATCATTGTAAATCATATCATGAAATAATATCATTGTAAATCATATCATGAAATAATATCATCAAAGATCATATCATTGAAAATAATATCAACGAAGTAATATCATCAAGGATAATATCATGAAATCATATCATCGAAAATCATATCAATGAAATCATATCGCGAAGCATAATATCATTGAAAATAATATCCCTTTTACAATGAACTGGAATCAACTTCTATCTACCAAGCGCTTCGGTCAGGAAGCCTATCATGCCACAAAAGCCGATGACCGCAGTGAGTTTCAACGCGATTACGACCGGTTGATTTTCTCGGCACCCTTCCGCCGGTTACAGAATAAAACCCAGGTCTTTCCCCTTCCTGGAAGTGTCTTCGTCCACAACCGCCTTACCCACAGCCTGGAGGTAGCCTGTGTGGGAAGATCCCTGGGGGTGAATGTAGCCCATCGGATTCAAAAAAACAACAAGAGCATTTCCCCTTTTCTGGATGAGATTGGTTCGATTATATCGGCAGCTTGCCTGGCTCACGACCTGGGGAACCCTCCTTTCGGGCATTCGGGTGAAAGAGCCATTGCCACCTTCTTTTCGGAAGGGAATGTACAGAACCTCAAGAGTGAGATGACTGCTGAGGAATGGAAGGACTGTACCTGCTTCGAAGGAAATGCGAATGCCTTCCGCCTGTTGACGCACCAGTTCATAGGGCGCCGTCCCGGTGGATTTGTACTGACTTACAGCACCCTGGCTTCCATTGTCAAATATCCCTATTCATCCACTGCTTCGGATCCTAAAAAGCAAAAGTTCGGGTTCTTCGATTCGGAGAAAGCCGATTTCAATAAGATCGCACTGGAACTGGGAATCCCCCGCTTAGCCGACAATCCCGGTCGCTATGCCCGTCACCCCCTGGTGTATCTGGTGGAAGCAGCCGATGACATTTGTTATCAGATCATGGATATTGAAGATGCTCACAAGTTGAAGATTCTTACTTCCGAGGAGACAAAGAACCTCTTCCTGGGTTTCTTTGACGAGGAACGTAAAGCCCGCAGGCAGGAGACTATGAATCTGGTTACCGATGTAAACGAACAGATAGCCTATCTGCGTTCATCTGTTATCGGACAACTTATTGACCAATGTTCGGTCGTATTTGCTGAAAATGAAGAAGCCATATTGAACGGCACCTTCACCCTTTCGCTTATCAAGCAGCTCCCCAAACAGTCGGCTGATGCTTATAAAAGCTGTGAAAAAATGTCGATGGCTAAGATATACCGTTCCTCCGAAGTGTTGGATATCGAACTGGCAGGCTATAAAATTATCCTGACATTACTCGAGAATCTGGTGAAAGCAGTCTTGAATCCCGAAAAGGCCTATTCCCAGCAACTGCTGATGCGCATCCCCGAACAGTACGAAACAAACAGCCCTACGGTGTACGGTAAAATTATGGCGGTGCTGGATTATATCTCCGGCATGACCGATATCTATGCCCTTGATCTGTACCGCAAGATTACAGGAATGAGTATCCCTACATTGTAATAAAAAAACAACCACAAGCCCCTAATGGGGATGTGAAGTTAGTTTCATCTTTTTCAACTGTTTATACACCATTTTATCTTTCGCAACCCACTCTTTAAGTCCCCGGAATTTATCCCGATTTTTATCGGGAGGGGATTTAGGAGTATATTAATATCTTAACTCTCAATTTCGTGTATTTTTTGGCTCAATATTGTATAGTTTACTTCTGTATATTTCATTCTGACCTATGCACGTTTGGTATTTAAATCAAAATACGCAGTATTTTTTTTATCCGTTTTTATTCCGCCTGATTAGCGAATATCAGCGGTCCAATCTTAATTCTGGCTTGTCCAGGTTAGGAGAATAAACTCTAAACTGCTCATTTGCAGAATCCTTAAATCAGAATACTTTGAGATAGTATGAATAAAATATCTTGACCTTTAATTATCTGTTTTAGTGATAGAATATTCTGATTGAAAACATCTTACTACCTACTACTTTCTACCAACTACCTACTAATCAATATCCCACCGTCTGCGCCATAATAAACTTATAATTATCCCCCAGGTTCATCGTTTTCAACAACTCCGCTTCTTTGGCCCCTGCCCGTACTACGCATTTCAATCCTTCGGAAGCACAATACAGGTACACGTTTTGACAGCCATAACCCGAATCTTCTACGGCTTGAAAGAAGTTGTCGGTATCGGTTTTTCTTTTTGCAATGAACAGCAGGTTTAGAGGGGCGGTATCTACAAAAGCCTGTTTGCCTGTCAGGTTGCGGAAATCTCCTTTTACCACAGGTTCCAGTTGATGTTTCTTGTAATTATAAAAATAAATTCCATTCGTCAGCACAGCATAAGTCTGCAGCGGATACCTGCCCATGGAAGAAGGCACAGTACGTTTTCCGTTGGTCCGGTTAATGCCGTAAGCCACCCACAATATCTCCGAAAGGTGCTTTAAGGAAAGGTTGCGCGGTTCAAACTTGCGGTCGCTCTTTCGGCGGGAAATAGCCTGCATTAGGGGCATGCCACTCAACGTGTCGGGTGCCGGCAGCCTGATGGTGTCAAAGGTGGTCAACTCCATCGGGCTATTCGATGCTTTTACATTTTTTGTGCCTTGGGCTGAAACCAATGTAACTGTCATGATACAAAGGGCAAGAACTAATTTCTTCATGATGCTGTTTTAAATGAATACATTCTTAAACCGCAAACTTACAACTTTTTCATGTATTTTTGTGTTCTAATGATTAAGATTCTGCCCAAAAAGCAAAACCGGCAACCTAAAACCCTTTAAACTTTAGAAACACCAAACCTATCAAACTTTTCAAACATCAAACGCTTAAACGCTGACATGTCTTCGACGATGTCAGGTAATTTTCCTAAATGATATTCTAAAAGGCAATACGACTATCCACAACGCGGAACACGGAACGCGGAACTTTTCAAACTTCAAACCCCAAACTCTTCAAACATCTCTATGAGCTATACTCCTTCAAAACCTGCCACCCTGGGCCTCATCCAACTCACAGATATTGACTTTAGCGAAATCGTCTCCTATATCGACTGGACTTTTTTCTTTATGGCCTGGCGTTTGTCCGGCAGGTACGAAGGCATTGAGACGGTGCACGATTGCGAGTCCTGCAAAGTATCCTGGATGCAGCAGTTTCCCCAGGCAGACAGACCCCGGGCGGAAGAAGCATTGAAACTCTTCAAGGATGCACAGGCAATGCTTCGTCGTTTCAAGGATGAAAAAATCCTGCGTATCAAAGCCACCTTTGGCATTTTTCCGGGCTACGCCAGGGAGGATGATATTTATATTGTGGACAAAGACAACACGGTGGTCATCCCCACCCTTCGTCAGCAGCATCCTTCCACCGATGGGTTCTGCTATTCCCTGGCCGATTTCGTGGCACCCGAAAACGATTATGTCGGGGTATTTGCCACCACCATTCAAGGTGTCGAGGATTTTGCAGCCCTTTTCGAAAAGGACGATAACATGTACGATTCCATCCTGGTCAAAACGCTTTCCGACCGTCTGGCAGAGGCAGCTGCCGAATGGCTTCATACCCAGGTAAGGCAGAAATACTGGGGCTATGCCGCCGACGAAAACCTGTCGATAAAGGACATGCTCAAAACACAATACAAAGGCATCCGTCCGGCCGTGGGATACCCTTCCCTGCCCGACCAGTCCATCATCTTTGCACTCGATCCCTTGCTGAAATTCAACGACATCGGCATTACCCTCACCGAAAACGGGGCCATGTTCCCCAATGCCTCCGTGTGCGGGATCTATTTTGCCCATCCCCGGTCGAAATACTTTATGATCGGCAAGATTGATGAAAACCAGTTCACCAGTTATGCATCCCGGCGTGGCATGAAACCCGAAATACTCCGGAAATGGATGGCGGCCAACATGTAAACGGCTATTATTCAATCGCATTTACTTATCCGGCAGGGAATGGATTCTTTTCGTTCCCTGCTTTTTTTAGGTCTGCCTTCCTTTTTTTTCCCCCTTTTTCCACTCATCTTGTATTCACGAACTGTTTTTTCCTTTCTGCATCCCCGCTCTGTTTCTGATTGCCTTTTTGATAGTGTTCGTTCTATATCCGTTCTTGGTTCAGATAAGGCTTAGATAAGTTTCAGATATGGTTCAGATAAGGTCAAATTATATATACCATGCATATACCACGTATATATCACGCATATACCATGCATATACAACGTATTTATATAGATGCATTTTATATACGTGAATATTGCATTAAATTTCCGTAGAATTAATATAATATACATAATTGAACTATATCTGAACCATATCTGAAACTTATCTAAGCCTTATCTAAACCTAGGACAAACCCATATAGGATGCCATAGCTGCCCAGGTACAAATAATAAACGAATGATCTAATCCTCTAATTGGCACAATTTTTCTACCTTTGCAACTTCATTAAGAAACAGAAATCATGCGAATCGATATTATATCTGCCGTGCCCGAGTTATTGGAAAGCCCGTTGAATTATTCCATTGTGAAACGTGCCCGGGAAAAAGGGCTGGTGGAAATCCATGTCCATAATTTACGGGAATACAGCACCAGCAAAACCCGCCGGGTGGATGATTATGCCTTTGGGTTCAGTGCCGGGATGGTGATGCAGATCGAACCCATCGACCGCATCATTACCTTGCTGAAAAGCGAGCGGACGTACGACGAGGTGATTTACACTTCCCCTGACGGTGAGAAATTCGACCAGAAAATGGCGAACAACCTGTCGATGACTGAAAACCTAATCATACTTTGCGGGCATTACAAGGGCATCGACCATCGCATACGCGAACATCTCATAACCCGTGAAATATCCATTGGCGACTTTGTACTCACGGGAGGCGAATTACCTGCTGCCATGATGACGGATGCTATCGTGCGCCTGTTGCCCGGAGCCATCGGGGATGAGCAGTCGGCCCTGTGCGATTCGTTTCAGGACAACCTGCTGGCACCGCCCGTTTACACCCGTCCGGCAGACTATAAAGGTTGGAAAGTTCCGGACATCCTGCTCTCGGGACATCAGGCCAAGGTGGATGAGTGGAATCATCAGCAATCGGTGGAACGAACAAAGCGGTTGAGACCGGATCTGCTCGAAGAATAAAAACGTTCCGGGTTTCGTGTTCCGTGTTCTGTGTTAGGGTAGAAGTAGCACTTCTAAGAATATAAGTTTGCACTTAATTGTTTTTTGCATTTTTTAAATTTAAATCGTAATGATCTTATTGATTGTTGCGATTTTCATTTGTTGAAACCTACAGATCATACCAACTGGGGTACAAATTGTACCCCAGTCGAGAATAATACTTAATTTTAAGAATGATACTACCTTTTGTTCATATTTGTGAAATTATTAATACATTTGCCGTTGTTTATGCAAGCATACACCACTAATTCAAATTAAACTAAGGTTTTAAAACGAATGAACCTTGATTATGCAGATTACACAGATAAAATCTTAAAAATGCATTATCAAATATCAAATAGTATTTAATTCTAATAAATATGAATAAATTAATAATTATCTTTTTGTTTTTTCCTCTATTATCTTTTGCACAAATCACTGTGTCAGAAACCCCCAAGTTTATTGAGGAAGTGGAAGTCAAAAAACCACTACAGATTGACAGTTTATTTGATTGGAGAGATAACAATGAAGATTCGAATGATGAAAGTAAAGGCAATAAATTTGACTATAAGATTTATAAAGGTGCTCAAATATATTTCCCAACTAACACGATTGAATATTTAGTATTTACTACTGAAAAAAAGTCAATTCCGAATATTAACGAAATTGAAGTTTATAAGTCTGATTATTCATCTGGATTTAGTGGTGACAATTCATTTCTTAAACTTGATACAATGAACAATATAACTACAGAACTAAAAACTGTTTTACTACCAGATCAAGGGAGTAATGAAAATATATTTAATAGAAAAATAACAGTGGTTAATCCATTTTTTCATACGTATAACAATACAACATCATTTAGAGCTCCTATTTATCATATTGCATCCAATCACAAGAGCTATGAGAATAAGTACTTTAATATAGTAGAAGTCAATCCAAGCGGTGAAAGTTTTAAAATTCAAGAAAAAGATAGTAGCACTGAGCCAATCTATTGTAGTTATAATGAGTTGAAAAAATCTATCTTACTTCCACATTATGTAAAATTTAAGAATCTATTTGAAGGTAAAGAATTCGTATTAAATCGTGATAAAGAAATCTTTTACGATTTCTTTAATCAACAGTTGATAGTAGCAGATATAAATAGTGTTTGGAAATGTAAAGAGTTGACATTATTAGACAATTTTAAAATGAAGTTTTATAATGAAAAAATTTACGCCTATGAATTTGACAAAATGAATTTTGATGAAAGAAAAAAAAATAT
>Ga0302286_10001275_pt1 | contig 19001 bp, 12 predicted proteins | sample III_Fen_E2_3_FD_198765 | JGI IMG/M metagenome (GOLD analysis project Ga0302286, IMG submission 198765) | Peat permafrost microbial communities from Stordalen Mire near Abisko, Sweden - III_Fen_E2_3 | ecosystem: Environmental > Terrestrial > Soil > Wetlands > Permafrost | place: Sweden: Abisko...
TACACCGCGGATATTGTTTTCGTTATCTAGCCTCTGGGAATGCGCTGAAAGTTTTGTTTCTGGATTCTTGTGGGCAGGAATGCCTTAATTTATAAAATCGGAATGCAGCCAACATTCTTATTAGGAGGATGTTGTTTATGCGCACGGCGTCAGTCCGTGTGCCCTGGCCTTACCATGACCACACATTTGGAGGGTACAGATTGCGGCTTATGTGAAGTGTTGCGCTGTTCCAGCAATTGCTGTTTGTGCGAATGCACTCGGGGTAACTTGGGCGGTGCATCAGCCCTCGCGATGGCAGTGAGGATGGCGACGGCGGTTGCGATGCGGGTTGTGCATCAGGCATCCTTGGGGGATGTTTTCGGACCAAATAAACCTGTTTTAACGATAGGTCATGCGCAATCCTTTGGCCAGCATTGGAACCAGCCATTTTCGTTGAAATTTTTGCCTGATGCTGAACTACCGTGCCGGCAATTGCAGTCTCTACCGGGCTTGTGGGGCGCTTCGGTGGGTATCTTTGGGCATCCACTGATCCAAGGTGCCCGATGATGACTGCTCTCCAATCTCTTCTTTCCCAGTACCGGGCGGCCGCGCAGACCGAACGTGAAAAAGGCACGTACTTCGAGCGGCTGATCCTGTGCTATTTCCAGCACGAAGCCAGCTTCCGTGATCTCTATGCGCACGTCTGGATGTTTGCCGACTGGGCGCACGAGCACGGCCATAACGCCCAGGATGCCGGCATTGATCTCGTTGCGCAGACCACCACTGGTGAGTTCCATGCCATCCAATGCAAGCTCTATGCTCCCGACTACCGGCTGCAGAAGTCCGACATCGACAGCTTCTTCACTGCTTCGGGCAAGAAGACCTTTGCGCACCGCATCATCGTTTCCACAACGGATCTGTGGAGCAAGCATGCAGAAGAGGCCTTAGAAGATCAAAATCCACCGGTCACCCGCATCACTCTTTCGGATTTGGAAGAGAGCCAGATTGACTGGAGCCGTTACCAACCCAAGAAGGATGTAGCCCTCAAGGCCAAGAAGTCACTCCGTCCGCACCAGAATCATGCGGTCGAAGCTGTAACTCTTGGACTGGCGACCGCTGACCGCGGCAAGCTCATCATGGCGTGTGGCACTGGCAAGACCTTTACTTCCTTAAAGATTGCCGAAGAGCAGGCTGGTCCTGGAAAACGCGTGTTGTTCCTGGTTCCCAGTCTCTCGCTGTTGTCGCAGACGCTCACGGAATGGACGCAGGAAAGTTCCGTTCCGCTACACAGTTTCGCGGTCTGTTCGGATTCCGATGTCGGCAAGAAGGCAACTGTTGGCGGTGAAGATGATCTTGTCGGACTGAAAGAGCACGAGTTGCGCTATCCGGCTACCACGGATGCGCGTTCGCTTGCTCGTGAGATGGAGAAGCGCCGCGATGCCGAGCACATGAGTGTGGTGTTTTCCACTTACCACTCGATTGATGTCCTAAGCCAAGCTCAGAAGAAATTCGCCCTAGCCGACTTCGACCTCATCATCTGTGATGAGGCACATCGTACAACCGGTGCCATCTTCGAGGACAAGGGCGAAAGCAACTTCGTCCACGTTCATGACGCAAACTATCTCCACGGCGCCAAGCGGCTGTACATGACGGCCACACCGCGCATCTTCGCCGATGTTGCCAAGGCCAAGGCGGAAAGAGACAGCATTGCGCTGTGCTCTATGGATGATTCGGCGTTGTACGGCGAAGTCTTGTACACGTTGACCTTCTCGGAAGCCGTAAAGCAGGGCTTGCTGGTGGATTACAAGGTGGTGGTGCTGGCTGTCGAAGAAAGCCATATCAACCGCCGCCTGCAAACACTGCTGGCCGATGATAACAACCAGCTTCGTGTTGATGATGCCGCCAAGATCGTCGGTTGTTGGAAGGCCTTGGCAAAACAAGGGCTCACGCAAGATTTGATCGGTGACACTGAACCCATGCGCCGTGCTGTCGCCTTCTGTCAGGTCATTGAGCCGAGTACCAAGGCGAAGGGCTACAAAGTCAGCTCCAAGAACATCGCCTCCATGTTCCAGGCCGTTGTGGAGGCCTACCAAGAGCAGGAAGATATTGAACCTGCTGCTCGCATGATCTGTGAAGCTCAGCATGTCGACGGCACGATGAATGCCACGGAAAAGGAGGCTAAGCTTACTTGGCTTAAAGCGGCGACGGAAGGAAACCTCTGCCGCATCCTGAGTAACGTGCGATGCCTCTCGGAAGGCGTGGACGTGCCCGCCCTGGACGCTGTATTGTTTCTGACGCCGCGCAATTCGCAGGTCGACGTGGTCCAGTCGGTGGGGCGCGTTATGCGCAATGCGCCAAATAAGAAGCGCGGTTACGTGATCCTGCCGGTTGTGATTCCGGCTGGGGTCGAGCCTGACAAGGCGTTAGACGATAACAAGGTCTACGGCGTGGTGTGGCAAGTGCTGCAAGCGTTGCGTTCCCATGATGATCGCTTCGACGCCATGATCAACAAAATGGACCTGGACCTGAACCGTTCGATGCTCTCGAAGATGGAAGTCATTGCCATCACCGACAAGGTTCCCGCAAAACCCAAGAAGAGCCGGAATGCCGATGGATCCGCAGTGCCTACGAATCGCAATGCCGGGCGAAACACCTTTGGCGTTGGCGCATCCGCTCTGGAAGGGCGCGAAGATCATCCTTATCAGGAAGAGCTGCAGTTTGAGATCGGCGAGATCGAACGTGCCATCTATGCCAAGGTGGTGCAGAAGTGCGGCAACCGGCACCACTGGGAAGACTGGGCCAATGATATCGCCAAGATCGCACGCACGCACATCGACCGCATCCAGGCGATTCTTGAGAATCCTGCGAGCGTAACAGAGCGCAAGGCCTTCGAGGAATTTGCCAGTGAGCTGCGCGGCGACTTGAACGACAGCATTACCGATGCCGAAGTGGTCGAGATGTTGGCTCAGCACCTGATCACTAAGCCTGTTTTCGACGCGCTCTTTGCCGATTACAGCTTCGCAAGCCAAAATCCGATTTCTCAGGCGATGCAAAGCGTGTTGGATGTTCTGCAGGAACACCGCCTGAGCAAGGAAACCGACACGCTGGAGCGGTTCTACGCAAGTGTAAAGCAGCGGGCCGATGGTATCGAGAACGCGGCGGGCAAGCAGAAGATCGTGGTGGAGCTGTACGATAATTTTTTCCGTAACGCATTTCCAGAGATGCAGAAGCGGCTGGGCATCGTGTACACGCCGGTTGAGGTGGTGGACTTCATCCTGCACAGCGTGAACGATTTGTTGCAGAAGGAATTCGGCCAGACCGTGGGAAGTAAGGGCGTCCACATCATCGACCCATTCACCGGCACAGGCACTTTCATCACGCGGCTGTTACAAAGCGGCCTGATCAAGCCCGAAGAGTTGCCCTACAAGTACAAGCACGAGATCCACGCCAATGAGATCGTGCTCCTGGCCTACTACATCGCAGCCATCAACATCGAGGCCGAGTACCACAGCTTGGTCGGTGGCGAGTACGTGCCTTTTGAGGGCATCTGCCTAACCGATACCTTCCAGCTCTATGAGAAGGAAGACCTGATCAGCCAAATGCTGGTGGATAACAGCGAACGCCGCAAGCGGCAGAAGGCGCTGGACATCCGTGTGATCATCGGAAATCCGCCGTACTCATCTGGCGATAAGGATGATGATGGTGCAAAAAATATTGATTACCCTGTATTGGATTCACGAATAGCTGATACTTATGTGAAATCTTCTTCTGAAGGGATGGGAAAAAGTAAGGCTTACGATTCATATATCAGAGCTATTCGTTGGGCTTCGGATAGAATCGGTGATAGCGGAATTGTCGGGTTCGTATCTAATGCTGGATTCCTTGATACTAATTCTTCTGACGGATTGCGAAAGTGCTTGGCTGAAGAGTTCTCCAGCATATATATCTTTCACCTTAGAGGAAACCAGCGCACACAAGGCGAAAAGTCACGTCGGGAAGGCGGTAAGATTTTTGGCAGTGGAAGTCGTGCGCCTATTGCAATATCTTTTTTTGTTAAAAATCCAGCCATCACGAAAGAAGAGGGAATATTCTTTTATGATATTGGAGATTACCTCACTCGTGAAGAAAAACTCAAGGAAATTTCCGATTTTGGAAGCGTTGCCGGAATTTCGAGTGCGGATAGATGGCAAAGTATTATTCCAAATTCGCAGTGCGATTGGGTTAAACAACGTGATGAAGCATTTTCTGCTTTCATGCGTATAGGGTGCAAAAATAAAAATAGTGAATTGTCTATTTTTGACATTTATACTATGGGGGTGAAGTCGAATCGCGATGACTGGGTCTATAATTTTTCGAAGTTGACACTTGAAGAAAATTGCAGGCGTATGGTTGGCTTTTTTAATGGAGAAGTCGATCGGGTTCGTAATTTGGTGAAATCTGATCAAATGGTAATTGATCTTGTTTCGCGAGATAAATCTAAAATTAAGTGGACGTCTGACATTTTGAATGATCTTGCGAAAGGGCGTAAAGATGAATTTTGCGCAGACGAAATAAGGCCGATGATCTATCGGCCATTTTCGAAAATGTGGCACTATTATAATAGGCGTTGGAACTGGACAAGGCATCTTACTCAAAAATTATTTCCTGAGATGGATTCTAAAAATTTGACAATTCTGATCAATTCCAATTATTCTGGATTCGGCCAAGTTGCACTAATTGCAGACACACTTTCAGATTTCCATTGTAATGGGGATTCTCAATGTTTCCCATTGTATGTTTACGATGAGCCCTCTGAGGCATTCACTAACGATCTATTTACAAGCGATGCGCCCAAGACTCGCACGCGCCGCGAGGCTATCACCAAGGAAGGTTTGGCCCATTTCCAAGCTGCCTATCCTGGCGAGAACATTACTCGCGAGGATATCTTCTATTACGTCTACGGCCTACTGCACTCGTCCGACTACCGCGAGCGTTACGCCGACAACCTGTCTAAGGAGCTGCCGCGCATTCCGTGCATCAAGCAATCCTCCGACTTCTGGGCTTTCAGCAAGGCTGGTCGCGCCCTAGCGGCGCTTCACCTGAACTACGAGAGTGTCGAGCCATACCCGTGCGAGGTGGTCGCCAAGAGCGCTTCGAACCCCGATAACTACTGTGTCGGGAAGATGAAGTACGGCAAGATCAAGTGCGATGGCAAGACCGTTGATGATAAGACAATTCTTGTCTACAATGATTTCATCACCTTGAAGGGTATCCCTCTAGAGGCCTACGAGTACGTGGTCAATGGCAAGGCGGCTTTGGACTGGCTGGTCGAGCGCCAGTGCGTGAAGAAGGATCCTGACTCCGACATCGTGAACGACGCGAACGACTGGGCCACCGAAACGATGAACAACGCCAAGTACCCGTTGGAACTGTTCCAGCGCGTCATAACGGTCAGCCTGGAAACGATGAAGATCGTGAACGCGCTGCCGAAATTGGACATTGGCTGATCCATGAGTGACGAGAACGCCATCTTCGATCGCAAGTCGTTACGGCTGTTTACCGGCAAGAATGCTGGCTGGGATGACTTGGCCAAGGACTGTGTGGCCTTTGCCAATGCTAACGGTGGCCGCATCACGATTGGCGTAGAAGACAAGTGCGAAGCGCCTCCTCCAGGCCAGCTTATTCCCGAAGGCTTGGGCGAACAGATAACGAAGCGAGTGGCGGAACGAACGCTAAATGTTCCAATGGTTGTTCTGCCGCAGGTTGCAGAAAATGGCGGGCAGATTCTGGACATCGTCATCTCCAGGTCTCCAAGTGTTGCCTCAACTTCTGATGGCCGCTTCTATCTGCGCATTGCCGACACTTGTGTTCCTGTCACGGGAGACGATGTGTTACGCCTTGCCAGTGAACGTAGCGGACGGCCTTGGGAAGCCATGGACAGTGGGCTTGTGGCAACCCAAATCGTGCCTGCAGAAGCTGAGCATTTGTTTCAGCGCTTACGTGCTTCCGAGCGCGTGAAGGCTTCCGTCAAACTCAAATCTGATCCAGAACTTCTCGCGCACTACGGTCTCGTTCACGACAGCCATCTCACCCGCTTGGGAGCCCTTTTGATCGGCGGATCGTATGGCCGCCGCACGATCGGCACAGCTCCGATCATCCAGGCGATGCGTTATGATGAAGACGGACGCAAGATCAACAAGTGGAGCTGGGACGACTACGAACTGTCGCCCATCGATCTCGTCGATGCCGTCTGGAAGGAAGTGCCGGACTTCCGCGAGAGCTATGAAATTGCTGAAGGGCTGTTCCGCCGCAAGGTTCCCGCCTACGACGAAAGTGTGATCCGCGAGCTGCTTGTAAATGCGCTGGTCCACCGACCTTACACACAGCAAGGTGACATTTTTCTGAATCTGCGTCCCGATGGTATGACCATCGTCAATCCCGGGCGTTTGCCGCTTGGTGTTACACCGCGGAACTTGCTTCATGCCAGTCGCCGTCGTAACGACGGGCTTGCCAGAATCTTTCATGACATCGGCCTGATGGAGCGCGAGGGCAGCGGCTTTGACCTGATTTACGACCGGCTTCTTTCACAAGGACGTCCGGTTCCTGTTGCCCAAGAAGGGCCAGATTCTGTCGAGATCACCATTCAGAGGCGTATCCTCAAGCCCGAGGCTCTCCGCTTGATCGAAGAGGCTGACGGCTATTTTCAACTCACCCAGCGCGAGCGGATCACACTGGGCTTGTTAGCGCAAAGCGAAGGGTTGAACGCCAAGGAATTGGCGCAAGCTGTTGAGGCTGAGACTTCAACCGAAACGGCATCTTGGCTTGGGCGTTTACTGAAACTTGGCGTTGTAAGCCACACCGGCAAGACTTCTGCCACGCGTTATTTCATCGACTCGGAGTTGTTGCGTACGGCTCGCTTGGACAAGCAAACCACCCTTGTTCGCATCCAACCGTATCGCTTGCAAGAGTTGATCCGTGAGGACTTGTCGAGGTATCCTAACTCTTCTTCACCAGACATCAATCGTCGCATTGGCCCTGAGATCGCTCCTCGTACGCTCAAACGAGCATTGGATGTGCTCGTCCAGCAAGGAGTGGTGGCCTTCACTGGTGTCAAGCGCTGGCGCCTCTATTCGTTAGCCTCAGAATCTCATGGACAAAGTCTGGGGTAGTTTTAGCAGTTCATCATGGCCGGTGTCATGAGAACGGCTAAAACGCACGGGAACCCCAGTTTTTTGCTCTTTGAGTGTCCATAAGAAGCAGTGATGAGGATGGATTAAGCTACGCGCTCCAGGGCAGGGTGCCGCTTACGTCCATGTCCGGATGTGGCCGCCTTGGAGGCTATTCCTCTAACAGGGGGAGGGCTGAACGCCCTTTAGGCGTAAAAAATACCGCTCATAAATACGCAAAAAATCAGTTAATGCGACCGCTCGCTGCGGTATTACCCCCTTTTCGCGTAAAAAATCTTGCAAAACAGCTCTAAACTGATCACGGAGTGTCCCTAAACCTGCAACTCTTCTCGGCAGTGACAGTACCGGTCATGTGATTGGACTAGAAACTGCCAGGAGACAAATTATGCAATTCAAGACTCCGTTCCAGCAGCTTCCCGAAAATGCTGACAAGCCCATACTCGATTGGGCAACACTGAATATTGATGTTAAGTCCAAAGAGAGCAACCCAGGCTTTGTTGCTTCCGATCTTGTCGAGTCGGCTTTCGGCACAGCCGACGTACGCTACAACAAACGAAATGGCACTGTCGTTCGAAGTGGTGCAGTCCATGTAATTCGGAATGCCGAGACCGGCGGTGTCCTTCGTGTTTGCGCCAAGGCGAATAATCAGCTCATGCTAAAGGGCAATCCGATGAAGTGGCTGTTTGGACAAAACGCATTCTGTTGCTACGAACCACGGCAGGTGATGGTTAACGCGGCGTGGTCGTGGTGCACAGAACTGTTTTCAAAACTGTCTGCCGATGTCCGCGGTAAGTTTGCATTGGGAGCCTGCCACTTCTCAACCGTACATCTTGCGATGATGTATGAAGCCAGTTCTGCTCTAGAGGCACAACAGATGTTGGCGGACATGCAGTACAACAGCGCATGTGGAAATCGCACGCGCGAAGCGGCAGACTGCGGTGTTTATTTCGGCAAGTCTTCCAAGCATCACACTGTTAAGATCTACCGTGATCCGAGTAAGCCATGCACATCAGCTCCTCAGAAAATGAGTGGCCGATGTCTCCGTGTCGAAGTTGTCCTGCGTGACGATCTAATCGCTCAACACTTCCACGAAGTCAACGGGTCGCAATACCAGGGCTTCATGAGGACAGATCTCCGGAAGGTTTTTGATGCTGAAGTTTCTGCCCTCCGTACCATTGCGACAAATACGACAACCAAGCTGATTCCTTCTGGCCTCACCGATGCACAGCTTGGTGTATATGTTCGCTGGTTTTACGGTTGCCTTGAGGCTAGCCGCGAGAAGCTCCGTTATCACCATGATGCTATTCTTAAGGCGACAGGAACTGACATTTATCATCCTCGCGTCCCTGAGCAGTTCTCGGAGGCCTTCAAGCAGACTTCAGTTCTGGATTGGATGCGCCAACGGAACGTCACCAACAAGTACGGACAGATGGCGGCTGTCCGAAACTGAAGCTGTCCGGCGACACCGAGTATGTGTGTGAGCCCGGGTTTCGCCCGGGCTTGCTGATTGTGTTGTACGTCACCACTAGGTCGAGGCAGGTAAGTTCCCCAAGCCATCTTCGATGTTCGCATGCCCTTGTACATGGCTTTGATCTGTTTCAGTGGCTCATTGACCCGCGCATCCTAGGACAAGAGCGCCTTATGAAAAACGCCTCCGGGCTGCGCCCATCTGGTGGGCGTGTAGCTGATCATCGGCTTCCTGGGAAAGTTCTCTGGTGCCGACCAACAGATCAACAAGCTCTTGTTAAGTGATTTCGGTGATGCCTTGAATGCCAGGAGCGGGCCCGGAATATCTCTTCGCTTCTGACCAACTGGTGCCGGGCCAAGCGCATGCGGAATGCGGGCCCCAAGTGGGAGCTTGCAGAATAAAATCAGCTTGTGGGCCGAAAAATCTCACCCAAACCCCGGACGATTCAGCTTGCAAGGTGCCCGGTGCTCAACTTCAGCCAAATCTTGGCAACTGTCCGCCAAACAGCTCAAAATTCTTCAAATGGACGTTATGGGCAATGATCATGGCTGGCGGCGTTTCTTGGTTCGGCTGGTGCCAGCCGTTGTTGTCTTGCCTTGCTTGAGTGCGTCCAAGTAGTCCGCCCACTGCTGCATCATCTCGCGCCGATCTTCCAGGTGTAACGTGCGGTTGTACGCGGTCCCGAGGGCATCAGGTACTTGATGTGCAAGCTGCGCCTCTATCAAGATCGGGTTGACTCGTAGCCGTTCGTCCAGTAGGGTGCGTGCTGTCGCTCGAAAACCGTGTGCGCTCAGTTCTTCTTTGCCGTAGCCCATGCGGCGCAGAGCATTAAGGACTGCGACGTTGGAAATCGGTTTGTCTTTCTGCCGAGGCGAAGGGAAAAGAACTGGGCTACCACCAAACAGTTTTTGCTGCTCACGTAATGCCGTCAAGATATCCAAGGTCTGGCGAGCGAGGGGAACCGTGTGTGGCAACCGCATTTTCATTCGAGTGGCGGGGATGTCCCACTGGGCGCGCTCGAAGTTGATTTCTGCCCATGAGGCGAGGCGTAACTCTCCTGGGCGTGTAAAAACCAGAGGCAAGAGGCGGAGTGCAAATCTTGTGCTGTACCATCCTTGGTATGCATCAATGTCTTGTAAAAGATGTCCGAATTCAGCAGGATCGATGATGGCTGCGCGATGGCTAACTTGGGCTGGCTCCAGGGCACCACGGAGATCTGTGGCAATATCGCGTTCTGCTCGGTCTGTGGCCACAGCAAAACGGAAAACCTGACCACAAGCACCAAGCACTCGGTGTGCTGTTTCACGCTTTCCAAGCCCTTCAATGCTGCGGACAATTTCAAGAAGCTCTTGGCCTCGGATTTCTGAAATTGGTCGGCTGCCGATCCTGGGAAACACATTGCGTTCAAAACGCTGTTGGACGCCTTTTCGTGTTGTTTCGCTGCGGCCAGTGAACTTGGTACGGATCCAGTCTTCGGCCACCAATTGGAACGTCGTGATGTTCTTCTCTTGTTCTTCGCGCATCTCCTCGGTAGCTTGGAGTTGGGAGGCCTTGGCGATCTTGCGGACTGTCGCTGGGTCTTCATCCCTCGAGAGCATTTCCTGAAAGGCTTGCGCCTTTTCTCTCGCTACTTTTGCCCCCATCGCGGGATACAGGTTTGCTGGTAGCGCGATCTTTCTTTTCGTGCCGTGAAAGCGGTAGAGAAAAATCCATCGTTTGATGCCATCAGTGGTCACCTTGAGGTACAGGCCGTTCCCGTCAGCGATAAGGTATGTCGTCCCCTTGGGCTTTGCGTTGCGGAAAACCGTGTCAACTTTCTGAGCTGCGAGCTTTGGCATACGACCTCTTTGGCTACCTTTTTTGCCTCCAAGGAGCCCTTTTTGTCTACCCTGAAGTGAAGGTAGACGAAAAGGTAGCCAAAACCATCGGCTGCCCCTGGTTGGCCTCGGACGCAGTAGGACGCCAAAATGGCTGAAAAACAACAAAAAAGGCCGAAATCTCGTTGACTTCGGCCTTCCTTGGATCTTCTCGGATCTTTTGTCAGTTGCGGGGACAGGATTTGAACCTGTGACCTTTGGGTTATGAGCCCAACGAGCTACCGGACTGCTCCACCCCGCGATCAGGTACTTCAATATAGCAGAGGTCAGCGGCTCCGTCAATCACTAATACGCCATAAGGGAAAATGTCAACCTTTTGCCGCAGTCAGTTCGCCTAACAGGGAACGGCAACCGTCTTCGATGAGGGACAGTACGTTTTCAAAGCCTTCGGCGCCGCCGTAATAAGGGTCTGGGACATCGCTCAGTCCGCATTCCGGAGCGTACGTTGGCAGAAACAGCTCAATGGCGGCCGTGGTGGTCTTCGGGGCCATTTCGCGGAGGGCCTCCAAATGGCTACGGTCCATGGCAAGAATCCGGTCAAACTCCTTAAAGTCGGAAGCTTGCATTGCGCGGGCGTGATGATGGGACAGGTCGTAGCCATGCTGGGCTGCAGTTTCTGCTGCGCGTGCGTCCACACCTTGCCCTTGGTGCCAAGACGAGACGCCAGCTGAAGCCACCGTCAAAGGGAGCTTTGCGTCATGGGCCATTTTCCGGAGTACGGCTTCCCCGGTCGGGGAGCGGCAGATGTTGCCGGTGCAGACGAAAAGAATCTTCAAAAGCTAAGCCCCGATGCAGATCGATGATGGTATGAGATGCGCCGATAGCAGAGAGCGAGCGGCGTGGTTTTGCAAAAGTATCTTTCGTCAATGCCTGACAGTCTTTCCCAACGCCTCCATGTCCGGGCCGACACCTGCGGCAACAACGTCTGCTTGGGGCTGGACCCGGTCCTTGCCCGTATCCCCCTTGAAGGAACGGCCGCAGACGTCGTGGAAAAATTTTGCCTAGGCATTTTGGATGCCTGCCAATCGCGCGGCGTCTTGCCAGCAGCCATCAAGCCCAACATCGCCTATTTCGAGGCTTTGGGAATGGATGCCGTGGCTCGCTTGCCGAAGATCCTGGCTGCATGGCGCTCTGCCGGTGCGCATACCGTCTTGGATGCCAAGCGTGGGGATATTGGGCGTACCAGTGCCGCCTATGCCCAAGCGGCCTTCCAGACGTTTGGAGCCGACATCGTCACGGTGGCTCCCTACATGGGGCGCGATTCGGTGGAACCGTTCCTTGAGGATCCCGATCACAGCGTTTACCTGCTACTGCGCACTTCCAACAAGGGCGCCCGGGATTTCCAGGACCTGATCATTGATGGCGAACCGCTTTACCTGCACGTGGCGCGCACCGTGGCGGGATGGAAAAATTCCGAGAACATCGGTTTTGTGGTCGGGGCCACGGCACCCGACGAGCTGGAGCGCATTGCCGGATGGTTCCATGGCCGGTCTCTGGCGCCCTCGTTTCTTATTCCCGGCGTCAGCGTTCCTGGGGTTGCGGGGGGGCAAGGCGGAGGGATCGACGAGGTGGTGCGGCGTCTGCGGGCCGGAGGCCTTGATCCGCGCTGTCATCTGATCAACAGTTCCTCGGGAATCGATTATGCCTGGGAGCGGACGGGAGACAGGACCTCGTGGGCCATTGCGGCGGTGCAGGCTTTGGAAGAACTGGCGGAATTGGCAGCACTTTGACGTGCATTGACCTGTCTTGACATTTTTCTGACACTCGGCGCGATTGTCGGTCGCGGGCCTCTTAATTGGCAAATTACGGTCTTGGCGCGACCTTTGAATCCTCAAGTTCTGTCGGACATTTGATCCGACTTTCTTCAGGGTTCTCGACCCCGCAATCCCAGACACCGCATCGCGAGCCCCCGCCGCCCTCCGCAAGGAGGGCTTTTTCACGGATACCTACTTTGGCAATATGGCGACACGTCTAGACCAAATCGAGATCGTATTGGTGCGCCCCGAAACGCCGGGAAACGTGGGGGCCGCGTGCCGAGCCATGCGCAATTTTGGTCTGTCGCATTTGTGCATCGTCGGTTCGCCCGGAATTGCCGATACCGGTGAAGCACGGGCCTTGGCACATGCCTGCGAAGATCTGCTCAAAAGCGTTCGTCTGTGCGACACGCTGGATCAGGCGCTGTCGCCGCATGCTATGGTCGTCGGCACCGCCAATCGAGTGCGCAAGGGGAAGCTCCCGCCTCTGGAAGGCCCTGACTTGGTGATTCCAGAGCTCTTAGAGACGACTGCGGGTGGCTCTTGCGCCGTAGTTTTCGGACCCGAGTCCTGTGGTCTGACCGACCAGGAGTTGGCACGTTGTGCTCGCCTGCTGCGCATTGCCACCGCCGTGGATTACCCGTCCCTGAACCTGTCCCAGGCGGTGTTGCTGGTGGCTCAGGAGTGTTGGCGTCGCAGCGGCGAGACCAGCGGACGAGAGGCTCAGGAAGCCTCGGAGATGCCGAGCAATGCCGAGTACGAACGGCTGCTCTCGCTGGTGGAGTCGCTGATGACGCGGGCTGGATTCCGTCCTTATGTCGGGGATTCAGAGACGTTTCGCTTGGCTGCGCGTCGGTCGCTCCAGCGAGGCCGTCTTGAGCGGCGCGATCTGCGAACGCTCTTGACCATGGCCAAGAGTCTCAATCGCCTATCGCGGCCGAAAGACCTATAGCACCACGTCGCGGATCAGGATCGAGGCAGGTGTCTCCTGACCCTCCAGAGCCTGTCGCGTCAATTCTTCCGCGGTGCCGTCCTTGGGGTCGTAGAGGCACACGGCAGTGCGGTCGCCGGGCTTTAGCCAGCCGCTCTCGCCAAAGGGGGTGTAGAGCGTGGCACCGATGGTTACCAGCACCATCTTGGGCCGTCCGATGGAGCGCAGCATGGCGCCAACATCTTCCAGAGGCCCCTGATCGCGCTGGGAGGCAAGTTTTTCAACGATCCAGTCGAGAATCTGATGATGGAAGTAGCAATAGCCGGCCACCGGGCTATCGACCCCGTAGGCGTGCAGGACACCATCGCGCAGCACGAAGCTGGCAAGCCACAGGCTGTCCAGATGGCAGCCGCGGGCGAAGCCTTCTACCGGCAGCCAGCGAGGAGCCATGCCTTTGCTGCCGGGGCCCCAGTTCTTCTTGACGCTGATCTTGGGGGCACCGGCCCGGCGTAGCGAGCAGTCGTCGAAGGCGGCGGCAAAGCGAGGGGTCAGGGAGTCGATCTCGTCCCCTAACCAGTCGAGCTCGCAAACGAGTGCCAGCTCCGGTTCCACTTGTGCCGTCTCTTGGAGGTTCGGCAAGCGCAGGAGATGGTCAGAAAGAGGGTCGGTGGCCAAGAAGGAGCCTGGAAGTCCTGGCATCCAAAAGGGGAAAATCCCCTTAGGGGCGCCTTGCTGAGCTGCGACGTTCTGGAAATCTCCAGCTTCGCGCGCTTGTTCCAGATGCCCGGCAAAGTTGCCGGCTACGCCAATGCCTGCTCCAAGTCCCCACGCCATGTCATCCCTCCGGTGTTCGTGTCGTAGGGAATAAAACAAAAAGGGCGGCAGACCGAAGTCTGCCGCCGAAGGAAGTCGCCGCCAATTCCCCGCGCAAAACGGCGATCATCCTGTCAACAACATAACTAAAAATAACTTCCGAGTCAAGATCTTTTAAGCAAAACTTCAGTTTCGCCTCTCCTTTCAAGACAGAGCTCTCTGCTAATCTCTCACTTTGATTGGCTTGATGAAGCGGAACCTTGGGGAGATGATCAAAGACCTACCGGCGAATCTTTCTTTGGTCTATATTTCGTTTGCGCCGCAAGGCTCGAGCATGTCCGCCCGCAGCCGAACGCGGTATAAGAGGATGAGCCATGTCGTACGCAGAGCTGTCACCTGAAGAAGCCGCATCCTTCATCCATCATGACATGATCGTGGGTTTTTCGGGCTTCACGCCCGCAGGAACGCCCAAGTTCGTCTCCAAGGCCGTTGCCGCCAAGGCCACCGCCGAACACGCTGCTGGGCGTCCTTTCAAGATCGGCGTGATCACGGGTGCATCCTCCAGTGACAAGCTGGACGGCGAACTGGCCCGGGCCGATGCCATCAAATTCCGCACTCCTTACCAGTCCAATGCCGACCTGCGCAAGGCCGCCAACTCCGGCCGAGTAGAGTTCTTCGACATGCACCTTTCCGTTGTGGCCCAGCAGATGCGCGCGGGCTTCTTTGGCAAGATCGACGTGGCCATCATCGAGGCCGCCGAAGTGACCGAAGACGGCGAGATCGTGGTGACCTCGGGCGTGGGCAACAGCCCCACCATCGCTCGCTTGGCCGACAAAATCATCATCGAGCTCAACGACATGTATCCTGCGGGGCTTCGCGGCTTTCACGACATGTACGAGCCCCTGGATCCGCCGTACCGTCAGCCCATCCCCCTGGTCTCTCCCAAGGATCGCATCGGAGTTCCGGTGCTCAAGGTCGATCCCAAGAAGATCGTGGGCATTGTCCGCACCACTGGCTCCGCCGGCGTAAAGCAATTCGCTGAGGTCTCTGAGCTGACCGCCAAGGTCGGCCAGAACGTCGCCGATTTTCTCTCGTCCGAGCTGAAGGCCGGGCGCATCCCCAAGGAATTCCTGCCCATCCAGTCGGGCGTGGGCAATATCGCCAACGCTGTGATGTCTGCCTTGGGCAAGGCTGATGACATCCCCCCGTTTATGATGTACACCGAAGTGATCCAGGACGCCGTGATCGATCTCATCGATTCCGGCAAGATCACCTTCGCTTCGGGCTGCTCGCTTACGGTGACCAAGCCCACCATCGAGCGCATCTTCGCCAACCTCGACAAGTACCGCAAGCATCTGGTGCTGCGCCCGCAGGAGATCTCCAACAATCCCGAGATCGTGCGCCGTCTGGGCCTGATCACCATGAACACCCCGATCGAGGCCGATATCTTCGGCAACATCAATTCGTCGAACATCATGGGCACCAACCTGATGAACGGTATCGGCGGTTCGGGAGACTTCACCCGCAACGGTTTCATCTCCATCTACGCCTGCCCCTCGACGGCCAAGGACGGCAAGATTTCCACCATCGTGCCGATGGTTTCGCACGTGGACCACAGCGAGCACTCGGTGAGCGTGATCATCACGGAATGGGGCGTCGCCGATCTGCGCATGCTCTCGCCGCGCCAGCGCGCCCGCAAGATCATTGAGAACTGCGCCCATCCCGACTTCCGTCCGCAGTTGCTTGCCTACCTCGAGAAGGGCGGCCTTTCGCACACTCCGGCGACTCTGTCGCGGGCCTTCCGCATGCATGAGCAGTTCAAGGCCACCGGCTCGATGCTGGGCGTGAACTGGGACTGAGACGGAAAATTTTGACGTTTTTTGCCACTGGCTGCTGCCGGTGGCTTTTTTTGTGCATGCTGGGGCATTTTTTGTCTGAGTGTCGAAGCGGAGGGGCTTGATGTGGAAGTGGATGGCAAATGACGCCATGCCTGCGGTGCAACGGGCTCTTCCGGTGCTCTTCTTGGCTCTGGGGCTTCCCATGGTGATTTTCTTTGCCTTGGCCGTCCCGCCATTGCAGGTGCCTGACGAAGGAAATCACTTGTTCCGGGCCGATCAAATTTCGCGAGGCGAGCTGATGGGAACGCGGCATGGTGGTGAGATCGGCGGTGCGGTGAGCGTGCCTTTGGCACGCCTCGTGGACAGTATTGAGACAAACGGTAAGGCTGCTTTGGGCGTTGGCGCAAGTTCGGCAAACGACTGGACGGCGAGGACGTTTGAAAGCTTTCCGAATACGGTTCAGTATGGCCCTGCAGCCTATCTGCCGCAAGCCTTGGCGTTGGTGTTGGCGCGCTGGTTCGGATCAAGCGCCTTAACGGCCTTCTATTGGGCAAGGATTCTCAATGGCTTGATGGCCTTGGGCCTTGCAACCATGGCTTTGCAGATCGCGCAACGCGGTCGTCTGCTTTTCTTTTGCCTGCTCTCGATGCCCATGCCTTTGTTCTTGATGGCATCGCTTTCGCAGGATGCTCTGCTGATCGCAGGAAGCGCTTTGTTTCTAGCCCTTGCGTCGCGCGCACTTTCCCGAAGTCGGCCGGCGACGGTTTGGACGGCAGCAGGAATGGTGCTTTTGCTTGTCCTTCTTGGCTGTGGACGTCCTCCCTATATCGTGCTGGGCGCTTTCTTTCTGTTGAAGCCATTGCGAGATCTCGAAGGGAGAGCTGGCTGTTTGCGCAGGGGGGGGCTTGTCGCGCTAGGTGTGACCTCCATGCTGCTCCTGGCTTGGATTGGAGCAAACCACGGATTGCAGGGGGGGCTGCGGACGGACATCTCGCCGAAGGGACAGTTGTGTTTCCTGGCCGGCCACCTCGGAGCCATTCCGCAAATCGCCGTCAATTCGCTGAAGCATCGTGGACTGATTCTCGGTATGTTCGGGATTTTGGGGCGCTTGGATCTCCTCTTGCCGCTGCCTTTCTATCCCATCGCTTTGGCATCGATGCTTGCGGCGTATGCTGCTGACATGAAGGTCAAGGATGGCCTGTCAGGATGCGACCGGTGGCTTGTGGCAGGCGCTCTTGTGCTGGGAGGGCTCCTCATTCATGGAATTCTGTACCTAACCTGGACTCCGGTGGGAGCTCTCGGCGTCGAGGGTGTTCAGGGGCGTTACCTGATTCCCTTAGCGCTTGCTGCGGTTTTCGCTATCCCAAATTTCTCCAAGATTCCCGCGTCTGTGCAGGCGGGCTTTTATGTCGTGTCGATCCTGACAGCATTCGTTGGTGCTGGTTGCGCCATTTTTGCTGTCCTTAGTCAGTATGCCTGAGGGGTGTTCAATCCTCGGAATCAGGTTATGAGTAGCTACCTTGCTAGGATTCACATCATAGCGAGAGATCCATGCAGAAGCTGACAAAACCGGTCACCTCCAAGGCGCTGCGCCAGTCGTTCATCGACTTCTTCGCCGAGCGCGGCCATCGTTTCATTCCCTCTTCGCCAGTGGTGCCGCAGGACGATCCGACCCTGCTGTTCACCAATGCGGGCATGAACCAGTTCAAGTCCATTTTGCTCGGCGGCGAAAATCCGCTGGGGCTAAAGCGTGCCGCCAACTCGCAGAAGTGCATTCGCGTCTCGGGCAAGCACAACGACCTCGACGTGGTGGGACGCGACAGCTATCACCACACCTTCTTCGAGATGCTGGGCAACTGGAGCTTTGGCGACTACTTCAAGAAGGACGCCATCCGCTGGTCCTGGGAACTGCTCACCGAGGTGTGGGGACTTGAGAAGTCGCGCTTGTGGGCCACGGTCTACCAGGACGACAACGAGGCATTCGAGATCTGGACCAAGGAGACGGACATCGATCCGACTCATGTGCTGCGCTTCGGCAAGAAGGAAAACTTCTGGGAGATGGGCGATACCGGCCCGTGCGGCCCGTGCAGCGAGATCCACTACGACTTCGGCCCTGAATCCGACCCGCGCACCGGGGAGCCGGGCTACGTGGCGGGCGTCAACCTGGACGGCTGCGAGCGTTTCATCGAACTGTGGAACAACGTGTTCATGCAGTACGAGCGCCTGGAAGACGGCTCGCTTGTGAATCTGCCCGCTCAGCATGTCGATACCGGCATGGGCTTTGAGCGTGTGCTGCGCGTCCTTCAGGGCGCCAAGTCCAACTACGACACCGACGTCTTCCAGCCCTTGCTTGCCAAGGTCGCTGAACTGACCGGAGTCCCCTACGACGCTGGCGAGAAGGGAACGCCGCACCGCGTGATCGCCGACCATGTGCGCGCCCTTTCGGCCTCCATCGCCGACGGTGCCACGCCCGGGAACGACGGCCGCGGCTACGTGCTGCGCCGCTTGCTGCGCCGCGCCGCTCGCTTTGCCCGCGAACTGGGCGCTAAGAAGCCCGTCATCTGTGAGGTCGTCCCGACGCTTGTGGAGATCATGGGTGAAGCCTTCCCGGAACTGGCTGCCCGCCAGTCCCACATTGAGACAGTTATCCGTTCCGAGGAGGAACGCTTCGGACGCACCTTGGATCAAGGTTTGGAGCGCTTCCGCAAGGCCGCCGAGGCGGCTCAGGATGGCGTGATCGAGGGCGAGAAGGTCTTCGAGCTCTACGACACCTACGGCTTTCCGGTGGATCTCACCGAGCAGATGGCCCTGGAACGCGGACTCACGCTCGACATGCCCGGCTACGAGAAGGCCATGGCGGCTCAGCGCGAGCGCGCCCGTGCCGGCGGCAAGTTCCTGGGCATCTTCAACTCGCTGGACGGCTGGACGGTACTGGAAGAAAAGACGGGATTTGTTTTCTTGGGCTACGATGTTCTGGAGGCCGAGGTGCGCGCCCTGCGCTTCCGTGAGTACGAGGACGACTGCTACGTGGTGACCGACCGCTCTCCCTTCTACGCCGAATCGGGTGGACAGATCGGCGACCGCGGCACCCTGCGCGGCCAGGGTGTGCTGCTTGCCGTAGAAGACACGGTGAAGGTCAACGAGTCGGTGGTGCATCGCTGCAAGGTGCTGGAAG
>Ga0302286_10001278_pt1 | contig 18967 bp, 12 predicted proteins | sample III_Fen_E2_3_FD_198765 | JGI IMG/M metagenome (GOLD analysis project Ga0302286, IMG submission 198765) | Peat permafrost microbial communities from Stordalen Mire near Abisko, Sweden - III_Fen_E2_3 | ecosystem: Environmental > Terrestrial > Soil > Wetlands > Permafrost | place: Sweden: Abisko...
GTTGGTAGGCTTTTTACCTGTCAGTTTCTCGTAGAAATCTGATTTCTTTGGCACTTTTTGAAATCTGGGCGGGAAATGCAACATAATCATCACCAAAATCAGCCCTTTTTCCATTCCTTCCTTTTTCTTAATCTGATAATAAGTCCAAGGATTTACACTCCTGAAAAGAATAGGTCGGGTAATTGATTTATTGATCATCCCAACTACTTTCTCAAAATTCTCATTCTCATCTCCTGTAATTTCAATTTCACGATTTTTAAACTCCGGAAACCGATTTAGTAAAATAGAACATGCTTCTCCTATGTTTTCAATATCAATCCAGTTAAATTTTGCACGACCTGATGGAAGTATAATCTGTCTCTTGAGTTTTATATCCTCCAGTAAAGTGGTCGTAAGGTTTTGCATGAAATAACTTGGTCTGAGAAACACATAATCAAGTTTGAACTCTTTAATTAAGCGTTCTATTTTATTGTGAGGGATCACTTTACTTTTCTCGGCACCTTGAACTGAAAGAAAAACGATCTCTTTAATGTGCTGTACCTTTAGTATTTCCATCAAAGGCACGAAGTACTTGCCGACATCAGCAAGATGAGGTGGCCTCAAAAGAAAAACCCTGTCGACATTCTTGGTGGCCTCTTTAAAAGTTGTGGGATTCTCAAAATCAAAATACACAAAATTAAGCCTGTCATACTCCTTAAATAATCTCCTGGCCTTTTCAATATCCCGGACAGCCACAATGATCTCGTTCGAAGTATCATTCTCCATAAGAAAGCGGATTACTTCAATTCCAATATTTCCGGTAGCGCCAGTTATTAATATTTTGCACATTTATTAAATTTAATAATTTGTATACTAATGAATCAAATTAACATCTTCCAAAATCAGCACCCAGTCGCAACCTCTGCCGGATCGTAACCAGGAAAGTTCTTTTGACATTCCGGGAACTTCGAAACTCCTTGTACCTGAATTATCGAATTCACCAATGTCAGTAATTTTTCCCGTACGGGGATCAAACCATGAAGCTTTCGCTTTTGTGCCTGAAATAATTCCGAGCTTGAGGGTGGTTTTATTTCCGGTTGGAATGTAAACAAACGCATGAGATTTTCCGCGAATGGCACATGAATAACTGCCACAATCGCCTTGTCCGGCCACGATCATTGACTGATCAGGAACTAAATCAGTCATCGGATACGACTCCATCAGTTGTTTCAGGATTCCAACCTGAAAGGAACCTGGTAAATCCATCCCTTCTTTCCAATTCATGTAGGTCTTTGAAGAGAGTTTTTTTCGTGTTTCATCAGTGAATTGCCAGATGGGTTGTGCTCCATAGGTAAAACCTGCAGCACCCGAAAAGACGCTCCAGTAGGCAGCCATTCGTACATCAGTAGAAGTAAAAATGCCGTTATCATCGATGGCATAGTTTATTCCATGGCCTTCATAATTGGGTTCCGAATTAATGGTCGGTTTCGGATTTGGAAGATTCCAATCGGTCAAAGTGGCCAAAAATGATCTGGTATTATTTACTTCAGCATGATATGATCCCCAGCAATGGAAATCGAGCCATTCGTCGTTATGAAACCATTTTGACGATGACTCGAAGCAATGATAGCTCATCAAGGTTGTAGAATAATCCGCTTTGCCATCCATTTTTTTGATGTTATTGGTTCCGTCGGCAATACCTTCAGCCATTGCCCGCCAGAGATCAAGTCCATTTGGCCTTTCATCCGGAGGACGGTCACCTCCCAAAATCCAGATGATGTTTGGACTATTGCGATAACGGTTACCCACAAACCAGCCATAATTATAGGCTTGTTCTTTCGTATTGAAAAGCGCTTTGTCCGTCCGTGGAGTTACCCACTCGCCCCAGCTTGGAAGAAAAGCAAGGTAAAGTCCTTTGCTTTCAGCGGTTTTTACAGCGAAATCCACATGGTCCCAATAGTCGTATTCTTTGGTATTTTCAGAATTATTTCCTGGAGTCACAGCCGGTCTTTCAGGATTTTCGTTGATGAAAATACTGTCGTTGTAAAAATTGGTTGCTTTATCCGAATGAATAAATTCACTGATCAGCACCGTTTGAATCACGTTAAAACCTTTCGCCCTGCGATTTTCAAGATAAGTCTCTATCTCTGCACGATTGAGTCGGTGCAACATTTCCCAGCCGGTATCAGCCAGCCAGAAAAAAGGTTTGCCATCCTGAAAACTGAGGTAATGTGGATTTGCCTTCGAGACTTGAAGTCTTCCATGTTCTTTCCAGGGCTGAGCCTGAAGTGTTAAACAAAGAAGAAAGACAAAGAGGGAACTTACAGTTTGGTTGGTTTTCATTCTATCCGGATTTTCGATACGACGATTTATTTATTCTCTTCAACAATGGCCAAATCCCAGGGCTTCAGGTTAATAAACGATCCTTTATTGATTGGCTTATCTGATAAAAGATTTTGACCATTCTCAAAATTGTAGGTTACTGTTTTTTCAACTCTTGAATAATTGAGGAAATAATGGATTTGCCTGTTTAGGTTGTTCCTCCCGCTTTTTAAAACTATCGGAAAAACAACCTCTTCTTTCGGTTTAAAAAGTCCTGATTCAGATAGGATTGATTTAAAAAGTTCTAACTGCATTTCGTCAGATAACATGGTGCCTTGATAGCAAATTGAACCTTTCCCAAATTGATTTTGAGTTACCGCAGCATATTTTCCATAAAATGGATCGTTATACGATAACAACGTTTGCGCTTTTTCAGGAATAATCATTTCTCCCCATTTTTTTGCAAAATAGCTGGTGGTATCCATCTTAATCGACGTGCTTTTCAGACCCAATTGCCCGATGCTGGCAAATTCCTGGTAATAAAAGCCACAGGCTTCACGCAATATCCCAGGCATGACAACTGGTCTGACACCGTTGTTTTCGTTGCAGAAACCACTTTTGAAGGCCATCAGTACCTTGCCGCCATTGGCCACATAATCGCGGATTTTAATCAGCAATTCATCCGAAGAAATATAAAGTGGCGGGATCACAATTAGCTTGTATTGATTCCAGTTTTCAGTTTCAGGCAAAATGAAATCGCAACCCACATTCAGTTTGAACAGGGCATCATGATATTGTTTCAATACAGTTTGATAGCCTTCTTTGCTATCAAAGGGCATTAGATTAATGGCAGCATAAGAATCGCCGCTATACAAAATAGCCACTTTATTCTCGGTTTTCAAATCAACCAAATGGCTTCCTATTTTCTTCAATTCTGCTGAAATCTGTTTTACTTCGTTGAACATCCTATTGGGCTGAAGGTCATGTCCAAGCAATCCTTTCCAATAGGTTTCCTGTCCGTAATGATTGGAATGCCAGTGCCAGTAGCCCACCATGTTTGCCCCATGTGCAAAATGACTGTAGGCGCAAAGTCGAACCTGACCGTCGAAAGGTGGTATTTGCCATTCAGAACTCCAGCTTTGGGTTTGAATATTGGTTTCCAGAATCAGGTAATTGGTTTGCTTCGAAGAACGTGCCCAATCGCCAAACATGGAGATTGCTGTTCCATCGAGTGCATTCTGAGAGCCATGGTAAATGTCGAAACCAGTAATATCGAGCACTTTTGCAATGTCGAACGTATTGTTCAGCGTATTCGGACCTGGAGTTCCATTGACAGTCTGACCGTCAACATTCAAGGTAATGAATTGATCTGGTCTTTTATATTCGTTGACAATTTTAGCCTGCCATGCCAGAAAATCGGTAACCGTATTCCTCGTATATCGGTCCCATTCCAATTTGTAACTCGGACTAGTAGCACCATCTCTTTTCGGAAAATCGTCCCAAGAGTTTATTTTTTGACCCCAATATGCCAATCCCCAGGCTTTGTTAAGGGCGTAGGTGGTTCCGAATTTCTTTTTCATGGCCTCTACAAACTTAATTTGCAGACTATCGCCGGTAGTTCCAAGATATTTGGTTTCGTTATCGATCTGATAACCGATTACCGCCGAATTTTTGCAAACATGGGCAATCAATTTACGAATAACCCGTTCAGAATAAAAACGATATACTGAATTTGAAAGATCCATGTTCTGGCGCATACCATAACCTCCCCAAATAATTTCGGGATGTTCTTTGGCCAACCAGGTTGGGATTGAATAAGTCGGAGTTCCAACAATAATTTTGATATTGGCTTTTCCCATGGCATCAATCACCTTGTCAAGCCATTCAAAATCAAATTCCCCATCACGAGGTTCCATGTTTCCCCAGGATGATTCAGCAATACGGACCACGTTGATACCACATTCCTTCATCAGTTTAACATCGGTTTCCAGCCGTTCATAAGGCATATTCTCATGATAATAAGCCACTCCATAAAGCAAATCCTTCATTTTAGAAGGGTTGAAGGATTGACCGGAAGAAAGAAGACTACTTCCAAGAACCATTAGTAGGGCAACAGATAATTGCTTGACTTTCATTTGTTATAATCTATTTACTTAATTTTATAGGCGTAATTTGATTAAATACCCTTGTCAGGCAGCTGTAAAGAAGATTTAATTCATCCTGGTTTTTTACCTTTCCATTTAGCTTTAAAACTCTTCCTTGTAAATCGTTTATGGTATTTTTATAGGTTTCTCTTGATATTGGCTCCATATTTTTCAGATAGTTCTCATCAATTCCTTGTCCATCTCTTGGAATTAAAAGTAGAATGTCCTTGCAGAAATCATTCATTCCTATCTTTCGTGTATTGGTAAAAAAAGCCTCCTCAGCTTCCTGAAAGATAGTTGATAATTCCAATAAAGCAGCATGATCTATTGGCTGATACTCGGTTTTTAACACTTCCGACAATGCCTTATTTATGTCCAATTCAGGATTGGAAAGGATTTTGGCGATTACTTCAATGGTCACTTTATCGCCAGGATTGCCACGTGTACGCGCATAAGTTTCGCAGGCCAGACCTCCATCGGCAAACAAATCCTTCAGGTTTTTACAGGCATGAAACAACGTAGGCACAAAATAGGCGTTTCTGGGCATCCGTTGAATTGGCTCAATATTCGGGACAGCCGTGTTACCAAAACAACAGGGAGCAATGGCTTTGATCAATTCCTGACGATATTTTCTTCCTTCTTTCAGTGAAGTTTCTTCTACATCAATTAGGTAATCAACCTCTTTAGTCATCATCTGGATACTATTTAAATCAGCAGGATTGCCAAAATTCATTCCCCAGCCGGAAATGCCAATGATATAGTGTGGTTTTTTCGAACGAATATATTTTACAGCTCTATGATTGATGGCTGCATGGTATTCCAAATCGGTCATTTTTGCCAATTCGCCACAATTACATCTTCCCAAATCGGCGCTTTGCATGCTGATTCCATCGAAGTCAAAATTATCTATCGTGTAATCAAAAACCTTTTTCTGCCAGTCCCACGATTTGAGGTTCGACCAGTCGAGCACATGTGGATTACAGCTACAGCCTAATTCCGGGTGTTCCTGAAGTATTTTATCGAATCCCCAGCTATAAACACCCATCCCGAGAATGACCTTTATTTTTCGTTGGTGAGCTATCCTAATTACCTTGTCGATCATTAATTTTCGATTGGAATCTATCGTTTTTTCTACTTCCGGTTCCCAGTATTTATTGGTAAACAAGCCCCAAAGAGTAATTTCATTCATCCGAGAACGCTGAAGAAAATCGAGCGTTTCGGCATAATCGGCAATCATGGCTGAATCCAGTTTGACTGCTGGCCATGCATCGTGGCATTCTGTTCGGCTCATATCGATCATCCAGCCCAGGTAGCCTCGATGTTCAAATTTTTGCTGAGCAAAAGAAGCTATCTGAACAACTAATAATAAACTCGCCACAATATAAGACTTGAAATTCATCATTCCTGCATGCTTTTTTAATTCGTTCTATCCTTCCGGTTATTTCCCTTTTCCAACCAGTGTTGTAACACTTGATCCTTCCAAAGAAATACTGAACACATTTTTATTGCCTTTGATAACCGGCTGTGCCATTAAATTTTTGTTAGCTGAAGTTACCCAGGGTGTTAATGACTTTGATTTTAATCCGACAAAACTTAGTGAGACCGTCTTTGCATCTGGATTATTGTTTGTCAATACAACCACGAAATCTTTGGTTTTCGGGTTTTTGAAAGCGCTTACATAAACGTTTGGTGCTGGTTGGTAAGCTGTTCCTACCATAAAATATCCGGGACGAATAAATTTACTCCAGTTCCCGAAGCAATATAAACGTTTGGTCACGATGTATTTATCGCCTGAAATATCGGCCAAACCTTCGTTGTCATTCCATGAATTAAGCGGAACCCACCACACCCAGGCATTCACTTCTGCCTCAGCCATGGCATTGTGAATTAGGAGAGATGTTCCAAGTCCCCAATTAATTATAGAATCAGGCTTTCCACCAATAAATGAAACTTCGGTTTGCCATATTTCCTTGTTGTAGGTTTTTGCAGGTTTGTATGCCGCAATTGGTGTAGAAGGCGGAAAAAAAGGATTTTTACCATCATAGGATTGATTGTATTGATGCCAGCCCAGAATGCTCACATAATCTCTTGCAATCGGGTCATTCATTGTTGAATCTGCTTCAAGCGGGAGGTTCGTGCTCACATGCGATTCGGGCATCAGGATTTTAGCCTGAAGTCCATCGCGTTTAAAGGTTGGCCCCATATTGTTTTTGATGAAATTGCGGAGTTGTGCACCATTCCATTGGCACGATTGATAACCTGTGGAGAGAGCGGGTTCATTGGTTATAGAGACGGCTTTGATATCAAGATCAAACCGCTTTTTATATTCCTGAACGTATTTCGAAAGATAATCGGCATAATTCTGATAATGCTCCAACTTCAAATGGCCGCCATGTTTGATGGTGTCATTGTCTTTCATCCAGGCAGGCATGCTCCAGGTGGCGCTCCAGAAATAATCGACACCGCGCTTTTTAGCTTCATTCATCAGCCAGATCTGGTCGTTGTCCTTGGTCCAATCCCATATACCTGCTGAAGGTTCAATGGTCCAGTACAATTCGTTACGAACCATGCTCAGCCCGATTCCGTTTTCGATATTGAAAAGCAGATCACAAATGTATTTCTGTCTATCCGGGGTCAGCTTTTTAAAGTTTGAAGCCGAACTGTTTCCCCCGGAAACCCCAAAACCTGTAATGCACTGGTGAACATCGACAAAATTTACGGTAACCGGTATTGAATTGGTTTGTTGGGAAAAGCCAGCAAATGAATACAATAAGCTCAAAACTACAGCTAAATATTTTATTCTCATATTGATTGTTTATTAAGCTTAAAACTCCAACTGAATTATCGAATGCACCATTATTGAAGGAACTGAAACAAAAACTTTTCCATTGCTGTAATTCAATTTTAACTGCTTTCCTTCAGGTTGAAGTACTACTTTTTTTATTGGTTTTGGTGTGTTTAATTCCAGGGATAGTTCACCGGTAGCTGGAATTTGATCATATTCATATACTTTCTGATTGAAATGATTTCCGGCAGTATTAATCAGATGGATAAACCATTTGCCTTCTTTCTGGCTGACTGCAGTATGTACATAATCGGATCCGGTAACTTTAACTATAGGTTCATAAAGCAATTGTCCGATCATCTTATTGGCTAATTTAGAAAAACCCTTAGCCTGATAAGTGTAATAAGCACCAGATAAATCCAAGTAACAGGCTGCAATTTTACCTTTTCCATAAGAGGCAATAGTGGCTGCAGGATTTCCTGTCGGAAAACGGAAATCATCTCCATGATAAAGTTCACCAATGACCTGTGTTCCGGCTTCAGCTTTCACATACTGAATTTTAGTTTTTATTGTTACCATTTGATTGTCGAATCCCATTGTGTAAACTGCTGATTCAGGCTTACCTGAAAAAGTAACTCCCAATTGTGGCTCAAATTCTTTTACAGCATTTGCCCCTATTACGAAAAGCTTTCCACCATTTTTTACATATTCCAGAACCTGCTGTTTTAAGCCCAGTTCAAGTCCTGTCCATTCTGGAATAATTATCAAAGGATATTGATTCAGTTTCTTTTTAAGCTGATGATCCATTAAAATTTCGACACAATTTTGTCCATCCATGAGTATTGACAGGTTGCCTTCAACGTTAGGAACATTCCATCCATACACCTGATTGCTTTGTTTCCGCTTACTATAGGTTGAGTACCAAAGACCAATTTGTGGGATGGTTTCGGTTCCCTTGCAAAATGACTGACGTTCATGACAAAACTTACCCAATTTCCCCATCATTTTAAAATACCATGGTTTAATCGAACCATCACGGTTTTGAGTAAAATAGGCCTGAAAACCGCCTCCCATGGCCATTACTTCTGCGGCTTCCTGTTCCAGCTGTATAATTGATTTAGGACCTCCAAAGCCTCCATTTGGCCCAAAATCATAGGTAAATCCCCAGGACATCAGGTCCCATGGTTTTCCCTGGAGTGCCATACAGCGTGCCTGAAATCCTGCATTGTAAACACAATTCTGGCCAGCTACATCACCCTAGAGATAATCCACATTCACATCAACTGGTTCAGGCATCATCGATGAAAATGACCAGTTGCTTGTTATCTGAAAAGCCGGATTATAGGCATGAACAGCATCAACATATTTTCTTAGGTAATTCCTGAATATTTTACGGTTGAATTCAATAAAATCATTGTAATTCGGATCTGCTTCTGATTTTGGAACATTGCTTATGCTGGTTTCTTTTTTGAACTGCTTAAGTAAATTGGTTGAATAATCAGGCTGAGTGGCCCAGCATTCACCATCAATCCATGCACCGTTAACCCCATAGTCCGAAATTTCCTTCATTTGTGGAATCAGTAATTTATCGGAATAATCTCCCAGATAAGCAGCCTTTTCTTTATCAGGTGTGCCATCTGGTAATAATCGAGCCCAGTCCGGATGATCCTGAACTGCTTTTGCATCCATAATACCTGAATAATGAACATAGAGTGCAACCTTGAATTTTGCAGTTTCTTCATGCCAGATTTTCAGAATATCTTTAGTGTAACCTCCTGCCTGATTTCCGACTTTAGTGGGATAGCTGGTAAATCCAGTATGGCCCTTGCAATCAACCTGAACAAAATCTGGTTTGACAATAGTCAGGAATGAATCAATCATTTCCGGAGTAAAAGTTTTCCCGATTTCCATATCGCTCTTTAGGGCATGAAAATCAAAGTGAATTCCGAAAAAGCTGTCTGCTCTTTTTAAAGGCTGGGCATTTAGAAAATCGCAGAGGAATAATAATGATGTTACGATAGTTATGTATTTCATTGGTTAGGTTGGTATATAGGTTATAAAGCTACTTCATATTTCTAACTACTGTATTCATTTTTTAGTTTTTAGAACTGAATTTTGTCAATACAGTTTTACCTGCAGGGATAAAAACTTCTTTCCATTTCAACCAGGAAGTCTGGCAAAATGGTTTCTGCAACTGGTCCTTCGTTTCAGCAAGTATCCTGACCTTTGCATTATATTTGGTCAGATTCTGCAACCTCAATTCAATTGTGCTATTTTTGTTTTCCATGTTTAAAACGTTAACCTGATCAAATGTAAATGCCTTGTTTTTCTCCAAATCAATATACACTCCCGGAATTTCTATTTCGGTAAGCATCAGTGATGTTTCTGCCCAGGTAGTTCCATTCATGATTTCACCAATTCCTTCAAGCCAATCGGATGTGCTCACGCGTTCCGAGATCCATCCTTCCTGAAGACCGGGAATCGGATTTTCTTTTGTAGAAAGGTATTGTGGAATGGCCCTGGTAATATCACGAAGAATTTCCGCGTAAAAAGGTTTCCCGGTAGCGCGGTAAAGCCTGAGAAAAGCTGCTCCCGAATGGGTACAAATGCCGGGAGCACCATGCTTGTTTTGTGTATTTGCCCATACCACACCAGTGGTCTTTTTGCCCAATCTGCCAAGTGTGGATTTCTCTGGAAACTTATAATTATATGAACTAACCCAGGTTACATATTGATTTGCCATATCTTCGGCCATAGATAACCACTTTTTATCACCAGTTTCTTCGTAAAGCACTGTGAAAGACTCCAGCATTCCATATGCTGATTCGCTGTCGAAATTCTGAAGTGCATCTCCAGGTCCGCCATACATCATCCCTTTGGTAACATAGTTTTGATAAAAAGAAGATGCTATTTGTTCTGCAACCGATCTGTATTCCGGATTGTTAAAATAACGGGTAGCTAATACCAGACCTGCCGAACAAATGGCACCGCTGGTCGATCCGCCAATAATAAGCTCTCCGGTAATGTTATTCACATATTGTCCCAATTGCCCGTATCTTTTCCATGTCTTAACAAAAGCGTCGGCAACTGTTTGAGTGCCTTCTTCCCAATTCTTTTTTACAGGAATATTTAACTGCTTGAAGGTTTCAAATTGTCTGAGAATGTAATACAGGGCATCAGCACTTTTTCGAACAAGGTGTAAATCTTTTGACTGAGTGTTCCATGGAAAAATTCCACCCCATTTGTTCCCTTTTTCACCTGAGTCCCAGAAATAGCCTGAAGGGGATATTCCGGCAGGGAATAACCAGTCGAAATTTCGAACGACATTAGCCTTCGATTGTTCGTTCCCGGCCATTAAAAGCGGATAGGTTGACATCATTCCCCCTACCCAGCCAATTTGCCAATCCTGACAATAGTTTTCACGTAAACCAACCGAATAATAACCGAATTTAGGCTCAAAGTTTTGGCGGTTGAATTTCTCTTCCTGTATCTGAAATGCCGATGAGAATGGAATTGAGACTGGAGACTCTCCTTTAGGAATGACCGAATTACGTACCTGGGTAAATTTGTTGTACAATCCCTGAATACCTGGTGAATCAAAAAAGTAAAGTCTTCCTTTCAATTGAACGGAATCGCCTGTTTTAAAATTTACCGGCTTGTCGACCGATGGGAATTGCATATCCGCAATAAAATAACGGTTGTGTTCCCTGACAACGGGTGCAGTTAAAGTGATAATTGCCTGACTACGATTGCTATTCTCTTCAATATCGATCCCGTTATCGCCAAATCCTGATGTTTGTTCAGTCAGAAACCAAAACCCACGATTGGTGTGTGGATTTTGAAAGCCTATGGAAGGAGTTGACATGTCGCCGGTTCGTTGCTGTATCCTTGAAGGGCCGGGTCGGTTGTTGAGCCTGGGCACATCCGAGATAATCTGAGGTTTATCAGGACCCATATCGTTGTAATCCATCAGAAAAGGACAGTAAGGCTGTCGGATTGATTTAACACGATTCCCGTTATAAACGGCAGCCGGCATAAGTACATAGTTTTGTTCAGACCAATTATTAAATGCAAAATCAACTGAAACGGATGAAGCTGCTGATACTCCTTCCATACATTGAAATGTAATCACAAAATCGTAAGCTCCCGGTTCGTTTATTACAGGAGTAATATCTTTGCGTATATTCCAGCTTGATTGATCAAATTGTAAGTTAAATTCTTTGGCATCGTTTGAAGATGATACCCGGTTAATCACACTGTTAAAATGGATGGTATCGTATCTTGTGATATGTACTGAAACCCTGGCAGCATCAATATCCTGAAAATCACTAATACCATGGATTGTTATGGCCATACCATTGAAAGTAAAGAAAAGCAAGCAAATAAGTATAGAATAAATTGCATTCATTATTCTTTTATAAAGTTGGTTTAGATTTAGTTTCAGCTTTTAAATATAGATTTTCCCTTGTCGGTATTGATTGTAAACTGACAATCAAATCGACTTTTCTTTGTTTTATTTGTTCTGTTATTATTCAACACTTAGCTTTACTTTTTGCAAATCTTCATCTTTCGACGAATTCCCTACCATAATGGTAAAATCTCCCGGTTCTACCACGTACTTCATATTTATATCATAGAAAGATAACTTTTCAGGAGTGATGCTCAATTTCACCGACTTCGTTTCGCCTGGTTGCAAAGTAACACGTTCAAAATCTTTCAGCTCCTTAACAGGCCGGGTAACAGAACTTTGTTCGTCCCGAATGTACAACTGAATCACTTCATCACCGGCACGATCGCCAGTATTTTTTACATCAGCAAATGCTGTAATTTCTTCATTGCTTTTAATCCGGCTTTTACTCAATCGCAAGTTTGAGATCTGAAATTTAGTATAACTTAAGCCAAAACCAAAATCATAAAGCGGAGTGATATCACCGTCAATATAACCTCTTCTGGCTGATGGTTTGTGGTTGTAAAATACCGGAATCTGTCCAGCTGAACGGGGAAAAGTTATCGGAAGCTTTCCGCCCGGATTATAATCTCCAAACAACACATCGGCAACTGCATTTCCTGATTCCTGTCCAAGATACCAACATTCATAGATGGTATTGGCCTTTTCCTGAATGTTATTTATTGAAAGTGGACTTCCGTTGAATAAAACTACCATGATTGGTTTCCCTAAAGCGTATAAGGCATTAAAAAGCTCATTTTGCCTCCCAACCAGATCCAGATTGCTTCGGTCACCCAAATGATAGATATTCCATGCTTCACGCGATGTTTGTTCGTTTCCGCCTAAAGCCAGTACAATTACATCAGCATTTTTGGCGACTTCAACTGCCTCAGCAATTTTTACTTTATCTTCTTTCGGATCAGGCCAGTTCACTTTATCCTCTACCCAACTGCCGCCAATAGTTATTCCGCATCCTACAGAATAAGTTACCCTTGTTTTTTCACCAACCTTTTCCTTTATACCTTGTAGCAGAGTGGTATAAAACGATGGTTCCCCACTGTAACCACCCAGGAGTTTCCGATCTGCATTTGGACCAATAATGGCAATCGATTTGGTTTTTTGAATATTTAAAGGAGCAAACCCATCTTTGTTCTTCAACAGAACGATTGATTTTAAGGCAGTTTCCTTTGCCAGTTTTCGATTTGCCTCTGATTCGGCAAATTCCTTTGCCTCTTTTGGGTCGGTATATGGATTGTCAAAAAGACCTAACCTGAATTTCACATACAAGATTTGGCCAACCAGTTTGTCGATTGTTTCAATGGTAACCCGGCCTTGTTTCACCAATTCAGGAATGGCCTTGTAGCAATCAGGGAAAGGCAATTCCATATTCACTCCGGCATTGATAGACAATTCGGCTGCGTGTTTTGTATCGCGGGCCACACTGTGCGAGTTGATTCCATAACGGGCATACAATTCACGGATGGCAAAATAGTCGGAAACCGCGAATCCTTTAAAACCCATTTCATTTCGCAGAATGTCAGTCAGTAAATAGTGATTCGCGCAAACCGGAACGCCGTCAACTTCATGATAGGTTGGCATAACCGACAATGCACCGGCTTTTTGTATGATTTGCTTAAAAGGGAAGAAGTGGACTTCGCGCATAGTCCGTTCTGATAAATTTACTGGTCCTGTGTTAGTACCCGATTCGGGTTGTCCATGTCCTATAAAGTGTTTCAGGGTTGCTACAATGTGTTTATTGTCCTTGAATGATCCGTCACCCTGAAAACCCCGAACTGCTGCAATCCCCATTTGTGAAACCAGGTAAGGATCTTCACCGTAGGTTTCTTCCACTCGTCCCCAGCGGGCATCGCGTGCCACGTCAATAACAGGAGTTAGTGCCTGATGCGAACCTCTCATACGGGTTTCTGCTGCAATTCTTGAATATACATTTTCAACCATTTTACAGTCAAAACTACTTGCTATGGCAATTGGTGATGGATAACTGGTGGCATATGAAGCAACCAGCCCGTGTAAACACTCTTCATGGAAAATGGCAGGTATACCTAGCCTGGTTTCTTCCAGAAAATATTTTTGAAGTTTATTCGACAAAACAGCATTTTCAAAAGGTGTAAGAGCAGTCTGCTTTTTATTTGAAGTCTGGCTCTGCCCTCCTTTAGTTTCGCTTGGCCGTGTAATCTCACCCACACCAAGAGGCAAAAGTTTCTTTACCCTGTCGATGTTTATTTCTCCTGAGTTTTCAAATATGATAGAATCTTTTACCTCATTGTTAACGCTCACCATTTGAGCTACCTTTTCGTCCAGGGTCATTCGTTGAAGCAAGTCGGCAACACGTTCCTCTATCGGAGAATTGGGGTTTTTATACCTGGGCTGTTTTTCGCTGAATGAAACAATCAGTCCCAGGATCAAAAAAAGTAATGGTAATCCTATGATTTTTGCTACTCTCATTAAAGTTTTGTTTCGTTGGTTGCTAATGATTCAGGTTTTTTATGTCGCGTCTTTATGACTTCTAATTCAATTTTTATATTTTTTCAATACCGACCACCAGGCTTCAGCCATTTTTGAATAACCCATGTCATTTGGATGCAGTCTGTCTTTATGGAAATCCGAAGCACCCAATGATGATAGCGATTTAATATCTGCAAAATGAATTTTCATCCCGGATGCCGAATGTTTTTTTACCAGTTTTTCGATTTTCGCATTGTATTCATCTACCATCGGCTTTTTCACTTTATAGAGGTTTGAATCCAGTACATTCATTATGCTGGCCGTGTATAATTCAATATTTTTATCTGCAGCATTTATGTTGAATATCAGCTTATCAATTCGTGCAACTGTAGTATCCACACTGGCTCCCTGGATAATATCGTTTACACCAATCTGAAGAAGAATAATTTGTGGCCTGCATTTTGAAATCCAGACTTTTATGCTGTCATTGATCTGATTGGCTCTCCATCCGCACAAACCATTGTTATCCGAGTCGAATCCTGCATTTTCAGGATAATGAAGTGTTCCCACAAAATTAATAGACAGGTTCTCTTTCACGCATTTCCTTGCAAGAATTTCACGGTAACCTCCCCGGCCCAACAACCCTGCCCCATAGGATCCAAAAGTAATTGAATCACCCAGAGGCATGACTTTTATGGACTGCTTACTGCCTGCAAATAAGGCAAATCCGACCAACAGAAGTATGATTATTTTTCTCATAAATTAATTCAATATTCAATCTTCATAACTTTACCATACATATCCATATATAAGATATGCAAAAATAGAATAGATTTCAAATTTTTACTATTTTTGACCGGATTTATTTTCAGATTCTTATCAGGTATTCAACCTTTATGTAACAAACGAGCAATCAGATTTGGAACCATTTACTAAACACATAGAATCCGCTTCGGCAACACCCATTTACAAACAGGTAATGGATATGGTCATTGAGGCTATTAAAGGAAAATTGATTTTAAAGGGAGATAAACTGCCATCAGTAAATGCTGTAAGTAAGGAACTTAATATTGCAAACGGCACAATTGTAAAAGCCTACGAAGAGCTTAAAAAAATGGGGTTGATCGATGCTCAGCAGGGAAAAGCCTTCTATGTAATCAACGAAGATGTTAAGACCACATTGAATATTTTCATTTTAGCTGACAGGCTTACTTCGTACAAAGAGATTCTTTTTCATGCTTTTATGCACGAATTTGATGCCGATGTAACCATCGATTTCAATTTTCACAACTACAATTATAAAAAATTCGAGAAACTGCTTCTGGCAAATCTGGGCTATTATAACTATTACGTTGTAATGCCTCATTTCCATGAAGATACTGCACCATTATTACAGCAAGTGCCACTCGATAAGCTTTTATTGCTTGATGCACTTCCTGAAAATATGAATGGAAAATTTACTGCCGTCTACCAGAATTTCTATCAGGATGTTTTTCAGAGCTTTGAGGAAGGAATGCACCTTTTTAAAAAGTACAAATCTGTAATTCTGGTTTCTGATAAAAACGATCCATTTCAATATTTGCCAAAAAGCATTATCGATGGATTTACTGACGTTTGTTCTCAGAACAATCTATCCTTCCGGATTCTTGACAACCTCAAATCATCTGAAATTGAGAAAAGCAACGCATACTTTTTAATAAGTGATTCGACCTTGGTTGAGTTTTTGAAACAAATAGAGAAAAACCAATGGAAATTAGGTTCTGATATAGGCCTGATTGCATATGACGATACTCCTACCCGGGAAATTCTGGCAGGTGGAATAACTGTGATATCTACAGATTTTAAGCAAATGGGACTTACTGCAGCACAATTGATCAAAGACAATTCGAAAGAGATAATTGCTAATCCATGCAAATTAATTGTTCGGAATTCGTTGTAATAAAAATTCCATAAATATAACATATAACACGCTAAATTTCAACCAATCTTAAGTATTACATAAATAGATGATTCAGTATAGAGTTGTATCGTCTGATAATGTTGTATATTTAATTTTTGATAATGATTAAGTAATCGTTTGCCAATTGGTTCTCCTGTTCTGGTTATTAATTGTAAGAAGAATTGCCATTATCTATTTATTACTTCTGTAATACTAAAGTATAACAGAGGTAATAATCATTCCTAACGAAGAAGTTGGGTGATCAATTATATATATTTAGCAAACGCATAATTGGTTTTGTTTAATCTCGCTGGTCTATTGACTCTAGTATAAGAGATATGGTGTAGAAAAGGTTTTGAAGCATTTGCGAGATATTCATTTAAAGTATCCCCCAAAAAAGTTAACAATTTCATCACTCCCCTGTCATCTATGGTAAAAAATTGTACACAAAATACTGATTCACAGAGTATCAATGACCTGTTTGAGTACCACTATATTTTATAATTTGCAATAGCAATGTACTGTAGGCATAAATGCATTGAAGTTGATCCAATTAAGAGGAATGAAAAATCAGATTTTATTGATTTTTAACTAATTAATCGAATGCGCTGACGATATAGTTAAAAAAATGTCAAATTAAAAGCTTATATTTGCGTTTTTTAAAACTTTTCTGATAATTACACGTTAGCAATTGTGATACTTATCCAATGAATTCTTTTAGGATAAAAAAACAAGAATTCTATAATACCTTGATCAAACCATAAATTCATCAATGGCAAGCAACTGAGAGATTCAATTTAATATTCTGCTTTATGTGTTTGTTGAAGCGGGTTAATCACCAATGACCTTGCTGTTTTGGTTTGAGAAATTATATTAATATAAAATTGTATTCGTTTATTGTTTTTAAAAATAGAAAGGAAAAACCACATGTTCGAAAAGAAACAGGCTAGTTATGTAACCCCCGATTTAGCCAAAATGCAGGAGGTTATTATTGATGTCAAAACCAGAATTTACATCGCTATCGGAGCAGATCCCAAAGAAGCCAGAAGTCGTTACTTTGCCAGGATAGGCGCTAAAAAATTATAGAAATTCAGAACTTACTGATCAGGCTATTTCGGTGTTGCATTCCTTCGGGACTTCAAACCTGAAGTAGCCTGATTTTTTGTTTGTTACTTCACTTAATTGATTCATTACTTCACCCGATTAATTCATTAGGTATTTCCGCGATTCACTTATAATAATACTACAATCGGGCTTTCTCTCGATGTTTCGTTACGGTATTTCACTTTTGGGTATCCAACCAGTAAAGAGGCATAAACCTGGTGATTTGAAGGCACTTTAAACTGCGGATTCAGCTTACTCCCCTTCCCCATTACTTTTACAATAAACCCGTTAAAACAGGTTCCAAGCCCCAGGGTATTGGCATAGATCGAGGTATAAGTCGCCCAGATATTGGCATCCGCCTCGGCCATACTGGTTTTCGACACTTCACCATGAAACAGCAAAACAGCGGGTGCATGATGGCAAATCTGCGAATCGTTCACTTTTTGTTTTTCAGTAAACAAAGTTTTGTAATGTTTGATTCTGTCGATTTTCAAAGACGGTACGAATAAACGGATAAAAAGACTTATAAGAGGAGAGCTAAGCAGTGTAAACATGCGTAACAAAGCCTCTGCCGTAAGATCATTCAACAGTTTAACCTTTTCTTTTGAACGAACAATTGAGATCTGCAACGGGCGGGCGTTACTGGCTGACGGATAATGCTTCATATTCTCAACCAATTGAAGCAATACCGCATCAGGGACATCCTTGTTAAGATAACTCCTGCACGACCGTATTCCTGAAGCCAGATTTCTGAATTCTTTCGAAGTCACCTCACTTGGCTGAAGCAGGAATACATTACCGAAATCGGGCCGTACAGCCATTTCAGGACAGATAGCCACACAATGGCCGCAATGAATGCAGGCGTCGGAAATGGTCCCCGTTTCAATAGTAATGGCACTTGTGGGACAATCTTTGACACATTTCAAACAACGTGTACATTTTTCGAGAACGATAACCGGCATAACAATTGATTTATAGGAATTCAAAAGTAGATATTTTGCTCTGAATAAGGGACAAATCCTGAATTTATAATTGTAAATTCCGCCAGACAACACTTTGGACGAAGGTCAGTATGACAAGCCTGTTGCCGGAGGTCGGAAAAATCCTGTTAATGCAACAGGTCTTCCGAATAGTAAGCCGGAGGTGCTGTTTACTAAGTCACCCTATGGTGTAAAAATATGTTTGATGTCCTTTGCTTTTGAACTATAAATTCTAAATCTTTGAAAGCAATGAAAAAACTAACATTTACAATTCTACTTGGTTGGCTGTTGTTCATATCGTCCAACCTGAACGCACAAAACCCCGAAGGACGATTTGCCCTAAAAGAAGGTGATTGGTTTGAAATAGAAGTAGAACAAGATTACAGCACAAGTCTTCAATTTAATGACAGGCAGCAAAATGAAGTTAACAAGACCACCTTTCTTCTGAATTATCAGCTGCAAAAGCAACTGCCAAATGGTAACCAGCAGTATAATATTCGTTTAGACCATTTCAAAATCAAAAAGAAATACGGTGAAAGATATTTAGGATTTGACTCTTACTATCCGGCATTTGAGGAAAATAAAACAAATCCTAATATAAAGAATCAATTCAGTCTGGAGGTAATGCAAACAGGGAAAATTGTTCGATTTACACCGTTTAGGAAAAACAAATCAGGAAAAGTTTTAACTACAATTAATTCGTCATACGGTGATAACAGTCAATTTACTTATTCAGACAACATGAATGATTCGTTGATGATTAGTATATTTTCAAATGTTTTGATGCTTCGGGATTCAATA
>Ga0302286_10001279_pt1 | contig 18955 bp, 15 predicted proteins | sample III_Fen_E2_3_FD_198765 | JGI IMG/M metagenome (GOLD analysis project Ga0302286, IMG submission 198765) | Peat permafrost microbial communities from Stordalen Mire near Abisko, Sweden - III_Fen_E2_3 | ecosystem: Environmental > Terrestrial > Soil > Wetlands > Permafrost | place: Sweden: Abisko...
TGTTTGAGAAAGAACCTTGTAACATTTCTGAAGTCATACAGGATGTTCTTAACGATGTTCATCTGGAGATTGAGCAAAAGGAATGCACGGTACTTGAAAACTTTAGTAAAGACATCCAGATACAAGGCAACCGGTCACTCATTTATTCTATTTTTCGCAACCTGCTGGACAATACCCTTACATATGCCGGGGAAAAGCTGATCGTCGATATTAACTGTTACAGGGAGGATGAGCAATTCTTTTATTTCTCTTTCAGCGATAATGGAGTTGGCGTGGAGGAAAATCATCTAAACCGTTTGTTCGAACGTTTCTATCGTGTGGATAAAGGGCGTAGCCGTAAAATGGGCGGGACAGGCCTTGGGCTGGCTATTGTAAAAAATGCGGTACTATACCACCGAGGTAAAATCTCTGCTAAATTGGTTCCTACCGGTGGCTTGAGCTTTATATTTTCACTGAGGAAGTATTAACTGCTAACCATGTTTTTCAACCATATTTCTTTTTTTCCAAAATACCCGGAAGACTTGAGGTCTTTCGGGTTTTTAGTATGCAATTTTTTGTCTTTTCATCGATAATCCCTATATTTGCTCCTTACCCAATCCAACAGACGCATGCCTTTAACCCGCAATAAATGGACACCACTTTTTCTAAGCAATTTTCTGGGTGTATATAACGATAACTTCGTGAAAAATTGCATTATTTTTATTGCCGTAGGATGGGCTATGCCCAGATGGATGACCCAATCCCAGCTGATATCCATGGTGTCGGCTTCATTGGTTGTGCCTTATCTGTTCCTATCCCCGTGGGCAGGTAGACTGGCTGTTATTTATTCCAAAAAGAGTGTTTTCCGTCTTTGTAAGTTGCTCGAAATACCGGTTCTGGTACTTGCGTGTGTGGCTTTCTGGTATCAATGGGTTATGGTGGCGGTTTTCTCGGTATTGTTGATGGGCATCCTGAGTTGCATGTATTCTCCTTCTAAGTACAGCCTTATCCGCGATATCGGTGGGGAAGAAGGTGTTTCGTTTGGGAGCGGGGTATTCGAGATGATGGCCTTTTTAGGCATCCTGATTGGAACAGTGACTGCTTCAGTGGTATCGGACAATTATCAACCCTGGAAGGTGTTTTCCCTTTTTATTGGGCTGGCATTTTTAGGTTATTTTGTTACTCGCTCTATCCGGGCAAACGAATTGCCGGAAAATAAAGAAGGTATCGGTACTCTTAATCCGATTCGCTTTGTGATCGAATCATTCCGCTTTGCACGTACCCATGAAAATGTAAACAGTGCTGTATTTGGGGCATCGGCTTTTTGGCTTATCGGAGGTATGTTGCAAATGAACCTGGTGATCCATTGCAAGCATGTTTACCTCGCTTCAAATACTACCACAGGCATGGTAATGGCCTGTGCGGCAATTGGTATTGCACTAGGCTGTTGGGCAGCAGGTCGCATATCCGGAAATAAAGTAAAGAAAGGATTGATCCTGATCGGGATTGGAGGTATGAGTATCTTATTCTTTATCCTGACATTTTTCCACCTCAGCATGTGGCTTTTTGTGTTGTGCGTGTTTAGTGTCGCTTTTATGGGCGGATTGTTCCAGATTCCCTGCCTGTCAATGCTTCAAAACTCCAACCTGGGTCGTAAGCTGGGTGATATGATCGGGTATCTGAACCTGATCACCTTTGTCTTTGTCTTGCTGGGAACCCTCTTTTTCTCGCTCACTACGCTTTTTACGGCAGAGAACAGTTATGTTGTCTTTGGCGTGATTTTCACAATTTGCTTGCTGGTTACTTTTTACTTCCTCAAAAAGTCACCTGTGTATTGGAAAGAGACGAAGAAACTATTTAGTAAAAACTGACCAGGTATCCCTCCGCTGCTATTAATTTCTTCTGTTTTGAATTCAAGGGTTTGGGGAATATTACAGAGGCATTGCCAATCCATTCCCTACAGCGAATTGCCATACTTTGTACCTCATGCCTTCTGGAGTTGTTGTGCTCTTTCAACTCGCTTCCAGCAGGTAAGAGAGTAAAACCATGTTGTAAAACATACAATATCGAAATACAATTCTAATAGAGATTTCATACATTGCCATACGATTTTTCATTATAAAAAACTACAATTTTTTAGTATTAATTCTTTTAATTTTAATACAGTATGAAAGTATATCAATCGAATGAAATTAAAAACATTTCATTGCTGGGAAGTTCCGGCTCGGGGAAAACCACTCTTGCAGAAGCTATGCTTTTCGAGAGTGGTGTTATAAAACGCAGAGGTACAGTAAATGGCCAAAACACTGTATCCGATTATTTCCCAGTAGAAAAAGAGTATGGCTATTCTGTTTTTTCGACCATTATCCAGACCGAATGGCATGAGAAAAAACTAAATTTTATTGACTGTCCGGGTTCTGACGATTTTATTGGTGGTGTAGTGACCTCACTCAACGTAACCGATACCGCTCTCATCCTTCTCAACACCCAATACGGGGTAGAAGTCGGAACCAACAATCACTTCCGGTATACCGAAAAATTTAATAAACCGGTTATTTTTGTAACCAATCATTTGGATCAGGAAAAAGCTGATTTCGACCGTACGTTGGAACAGCTGAAAGAGAATTATGGGAATAAGATCGTACAGATCCAATATCCGATTACCGTTGGACCTGCCTTCAATGCAGTAGTGGATGTGTTGAAAATGAAAATGTATCAATGGAAGCCCGAAGGTGGTGTTCCTGATGTTCTGGAGATTCCGGATAATGAAATTGAAAAAGCGCAAAACCTTCATAACCTGTTGGTGGAAGCAGCTGCTGAACATGATGAGGCTTTGATGGAAAAGTTTTTTGACCAGGGCTCATTGACCGAAGATGAAATGCGTATCGGAATTCGCAAAGGGTTGTTGACACGCCAGATGTTCCCCGTATTCTGTGTATGTGCTGGACGCGATATGTGTGTCCGCCGATTAATGGAATTTGTTTGCAATGTTTCACCGAGTGTAAATCAGACTGAGAAACCCAAGACCATTGATGGAATTGAGATTACTCCCGACGCTAAAGGTCCTGTCAGTATTTATGTTTTCAAAACCAGTGTTGAGCCGCATATCGGTGAAGTATCTTACTTTAAGGTGATGAGTGGAACATTAAAAGAAGGCGATGACCTGGTAAATGTTGACCGTAGCTCCAAGGAACGGATTAGCCAGATATTCTCTGTGGCAGGTCAGATACGAACCAAAGTAGATGAAATAATTGCGGGTGATATTGGTGCCACTGTAAAACTGAAAGACACGCGTACCGGCAATACCCTGAATGTAAAAGGTTGCGAATATGACTTCAAGGAAATTAAATACCCTGAGCCTAAATACCGTCGTGCCATTCGAGCCAAACTTGAATCGGACGAAGAAAAACTTAGTGAAGTGCTCACCCGCATGCACGAAGAAGATCCAACATGGATTATCGAACAATCAAAAGAATTAAAGCAAACCATCCTCTATGGTCAGGGTGAATTCCACCTGCGTACCTTGAAATGGCGTGTTGAAAACAATGATAAGATTCAAATAGAATTCAAGGAACCTAAGATTCCGTATCGTGAAACAATTACAAAGAATGCCCGTGCCGATTACCGTCATAAAAAACAGTCGGGTGGTTCCGGGCAGTTTGGGGAAGTGCATCTGATCATTGAGCCTTATTACGAAGGTATGCCGGCTCCCGATACGTTCCGTTTTGGTGGGCAGGAATATAAAATCAGTAACCGTGACTCCCAGGAAGTACAACTGGAATGGGGTGGCAAACTGGTGTTGGTAAACAGTATCGTCGGCGGGGCAATCGATTTGCGCTTTCTGCCTGCTATTATGAAAGGAATTATGGAGCGTATGGAACAAGGCCCTTTGACCGGTTCGTATGCCCGTGATGTCCGTGTTATCGTATACGATGGTAAGATGCATCCGGTTGATTCAAATGAAATATCCTTCCGCCTGGCTGGACGTAATGCCTTTTCGCAGGCTTTTAAGGAAGCCGGTCCTAAGTTGCTGGAACCTATTTACGATGTGATCGTTCAGGCACCTTCCGATCGATTGGGGGATGTCATGGGTGACTTGCAAGGCAGGCGTGCGGTTATTATGGGCATGCACAGTGAAAAAGGGTATGAAAAACTAACAGCTAAGATTCCATTGAAGGAATTAGGCAGTTATTCAACTACGCTGAGTTCGCTTACCGGTGGACGTGCTTCGTTCAGTATGAAGTTTGCAAGTTATGAACTGGTGCCAATGGATATCCAGGATAAATTACTCAAGGAGTACGAAGCAACTAAGAAAGAAGAAGATTAAACGGAATAATCCTGATAATAAAAAGGCTGGCTCAGGTCATTATGAGTCAGCCTTTTTTTGTCGTTTTTTTTCAAATCTCTTTGCCCTGATTTGTTGCTTCTGTTTATAATCGCATGCTCTGCGATATCAGCACATGTTGAAACAGAAATAATCTTTGCAAATCTACGCTTTGTATTGTCTCGGTGTATTATCATTTTACAAATTCAAAGCCATTCGTAAAGCTTTATATCCGCTTGGACTGGTTTTGATCTGTTGTCCGTTCTTTAATGTCAGCAACTGGTTCTGCTTTTCATAAAGCTCAATGCGTGAAATCATTTCCACATTGACTATAATCGAGCGGTGAACCCTGACAAATTGGTTCTCCGGTAGATGCTCCTCGAAGTACTTCATAGTTTGTTCCTTGAGGTATTTTCCCTGCCCGGTGAATATCTGCACGTAGTCTCCATCTGCTTGCAGATAGAATATCTCAGGAATCATTACCACATGAATCTTACTGCCTGACTTGACGGCAATCCGTTCGAGTAATTCAGCCTGTACATCCTTTTTTAGTTTTACTTCTTCCGTAATAACCAGGGGTTCCGAAGCTTCATCCTCCAGTTTTACCTGTGTCATGGCAAACTGAAATCGTTGTATGATCACCATGTAAATCAATGCGCCAATCAATCCCATTAGCGGTAAAAAAGGAACCAGCAAGAGTGACATTTCTGTTCCAAAAAGCATATAAAACAGCGCGTACCCGGCACTCAGCCAAATAGCAATGCTTAATAAGGCCATCGCAAAACTGTTCACCAACCGTTGGTAGAGTGTCAGAGCCGCAAAGTTTCCATATTTCACCACGCTCCACAGGAGGATGCCAATGACCCCAAACACAGCCGCGTGTATGATTCCATCTACCAGCACCATCCAGAAAGGCAGCGTTGTCAATCCCTGCAATACGAAAGCCTGTAAAAAGGCATATACGATCCATAGAAGGACATATTGAATAATTCGGGATGTATTTTCCAGAAAAGGGTGTATCATTTTTTAGGTATTAAAATAAGAAATTAATTTTATTAAATCAGTAATGGGCTAATTTGTATCTGGTGAATAAAACACCTGATGCGATCAACGTATTCTCAAATCAACCGTAACGCCTCTTCAAATTAATTTCGTAATTCTCCTCCTCCAAATACACACGAACCTGTTATGATGAGTTTCCGGGTTGTATCCGCAGGTTCTTTTGGCAACCTGTTATCCTGGAATCCGCCAAAAACAGCATCCAGGTGGGTTTCCACAAACCAGTCTACAGGGACATAAATTGTTATACCTCCAAATACGGCATTTATGTCCAGCATGGTTTCACCTACCGGTAGATTGGTCCTGCGCAGGTCAAGGGTGATACCTCCAAATACGGCATTCAGTTCCCCGCCTTTAAATTCAGGGTCAAGAACAATATGGTCACCACTACCGAACACACTGTTTTTTGAAAAGCCCGGGTTATTCATATTTTCTTTCCATCTTGATTGATCATACCGGTTCGAACGATAATGATGGTGGTGATGGTGGTTATGATAATCGTTTTTCCACCAGTCATTGCCCCATCTTGGTCCCACAAAACGTTGCATCAGGATCATAATCCCGGCAGCAATCAGCAGTAGTGGCCAGTACACATGAATAAAGTTGCCATCTATGCCTTCTACCACCTTTGGAATCAAAAAGAATCCCCCGATAAAGATCAACCATAAGGCAGGGATCAATTTCTGCCGGAATAAATTGACTACTCCTATTACAATCAGCAACATTTGCCAGGATATCAGTATGTTTCTCAGTCTGTCGGAAACAAATCCAAAATTAGCTGCCAGAAATATTACTCCTATAACCATCAAAACCAGTCCGACGCCCATCCCTTTGGTATAGCCCGAACGAAACGAATTTTTCACTTCATTTTCCATAATAATATTTTTTTTATTTTATGATGCAAAGATACGCGCACAATACTGCATCCTGCAAATAAAAATCGATGAACTAAGTGTAATATCCCGATGAAGATATATAAAATCAACTGCAAACGTATCGGGAGAACTTTCTGACGGGTTTTGATGGTGTCGTTCCCGATGAAAACCGGACTATTTTTTCAACAAATCACGAATTTCAGTCAGGAGTAATTCTTCTTTCGAAGGACCGGCAGGAACTGCCTCCTCTTTCTTCGACAGGGAATTTATTCCTTTCACAAATAAAAAGATGCAAAAAGCAACAATGAGAAAGTCGAATGTTACCTGTATGAAATTCCCGTAATTCAGGGTGACTGCTGCTTTTTTAACCCCATCCACTATCATGGCGGGTTTCATTTGCCATTTCAGGTCTACGAAATTAACACCGCCCACTAACAATCCGATCGGAGGCATGATAACATCTGCTACCAGCGAAGCGATAATTTTACCAAAAGCTCCACCAATGATCACACCGACTGCCAGATCAATCACGTTGCCACGCATGGCAAAATCCTTAAAGTCTTTAAGTACACTCATAGTTTTTGTTTTTTTTATTGATGAATACTGATTCGTTTACTAATCGATTGACTATCATTTGTAAAACCCAATATTCAGGGATTTTGTTCGACGTAAATACAGATATTTTAGTTTTGTGGCACAGCATTCCCTTACCTTCAATAATTGGTATTTTTGCAAGACGTTTGATTCAGGATTAAAAGAACTTCAGTATCTCAATCACATGCAAATTTATCAATAATTTGATATCTGAAACCATTCGGGCTTTTTTTCTTTAGACTAATTGTGTCTGCCGGCCAGTTCCGGGTAGCGGGAGGTTCGGAAAATAAGCTGTCAAGTTGAGTATATCACCCTCTATCCACTGTATATGTATCGGTGAAATAAAGTTGCAGTTTAGATGTAGCTTAGATATCATATCCTATTAATAATATACTATATCTAAGCGATATCTAAGCGATATCTATGCTATATCTAAGCGACATCTATATCTTCATGATAACGTAATGAAAAGAACAGGCAGGTAAAGAATCAGAAAAAGAAACGACCGAGGATGCGAAAAATCGCTAAAAAACACGCTGGGAATACGAATTATCGGTATTCCCAGTGTGTCCTGTTTTGTTTGTCAGTGTTTGGATTTTTAATTCAGGCAATCCATTTAACGGGATCACGAAAGGCAGATCGTTGAATAGATAAAAAAGGATAGACTTTCAACAGTTTTTAAATCACTGTCATTTCGCCACACATACTTATGCTGAGGCGATGTTTCACATCGTCTTGGGAGGAGTATTCGCCCAGCAGGTACATCAGCTTGGTGACAATGGCTTCGGTGGTACAGTCATACCCACTCATAACCCCTGCATTTACAAGGTTTATGCTGGTTTCGTACCTTCCCATTTCCACAGAGCCGGTGCTACACTGCGTTTTGTTGACAATGAGGATACCACGGTCGGTAGCTTCTTTCAACGCGTTGTAAAACCAGATACGGCGGGGTGCATTCCCGGCACCAAAGCTCTCGAGAACTACAGCTTTTAGCTTGGGAATGTTGAGGATTGCATTCACAGTATGTTCGGTAATGCCCGGAAAGAGTTTTAGAATGGCTATATTCTGGTCTAATTTAGTCCGTATCCGCAGGTTGGTACCGGCTGATGGATAATGGATATATGACCTGAAATACTTGATATGAACCCCGGCTTTAGCCAGTGGCGGATAGTTGTACGAATTAAAAGCACTGAAATGTTCGGCATTTTTCTTGGTAGTCCTGTTGCCACGGAACAAGGTATCTTCAAAAAATATACAGACTTCGGGAACGATAGCCTGCCCGTTTTCTTTGGCGGTGGCAATTTCAATAGCCGTAAGCAGGTTTTCTTTGGCATCCGAGCGCATCATGCCTATCGGCAACTGGGCACCGGTAAAGATGACGGGCTTAGAGAGGTTCTCAAGCATAAAGCTCAGGGCTGATGCCGAATAAGCCATTGTGTCGGTGCCATGTAGTATCACAAAACCATCGTAGTCGTTATAATTCTCTTGAATCAGGAGTGCCAGCCGTTCCCACACAGGAGGATGCACATCCGAAGAGTCAATAAGAGGTAAAAAAGGAATGCTTTTAACACGTATGCCGGTTTGTTTGAGTTCAGGCAGATACTCCTGAAGCCTGTCAAAATCGATGGGACGCAATGCACCCGTAGTTGGGTCTTCGGACATACTAATGGTCCCACCCGTAAAAAGCAATAATACAGCACTTTCTTTTTCCACGGCAATTTTGTAAAGAATTTAGCACAAAGATAGTGTAATAATCGATGCTTTTTATATCAAAAAGATAATTTGAATTCAATAAAGTCGTTTTTTTCTTTGAAATCAGTTAACTATTGAAAATTTATCACTATTTTTGTAATCTAGAGTTCAAATGCATAAGTGCCTGATATATCAACGTATAGGATTAGAATATGAATAGAATTTTTCTGATTGGTTACATGGGGTCCGGGAAATCTACTGTAGGTCAATTGCTGGCAACTCAATTGGGGTATGGTTTTATTGACATGGATGCCCATATTGAAGGAAAACTATTTAAGACCGTATCGCAGATATTTGCAGAGCTTGGCGAAGAGCAATTCAGGTTGTTGGAAGCGCAATGTTTGCATGAAGTGGCTGAATTCGACCGGGTGGTGATATCAACAGGAGGAGGCACCCCTTGTTTCTTTGATAATATGGAATTCATGAATAAACAGGGCCTTACAGTTTACCTGAAATTGTCATCGGCTGAACTGGCCGAACGCCTTGAATTATCACATGCCTATAAACGACCATTATTGGCCGGACGAAAGGGTGAAGAATTAAAACAATTTATTGCAGAAGGTTTAACCAGGCGGGAGCCGTTTTATTCACGAGCAGCCTATGCGGTATCGGGAGAAATAGAATCGACGGTAGCGCAGATCTGTGGATTGGTGGAAAGTAAATGATTTAGATTGGAAATGGTACTCACAATAACAATTACCATTGGAAATATAGGATAGCTAATAATTACAGTACATTTAAATTGAGAATATGAACAAACAAATTTACAGTGTCATAACAGGGTCAGGAAATTATATTCCATCAAAACAAGTTAAAAATGAAGATTTTCTTTTGAATGAGTTTTATGAAGCAACTGGAGAAAAAATCACAAAGCCTAATCAGGAAATAACAGAAAAGTTCCATGAGATAACAACCATTGCTGAAAGACGATATATTGAAGATGATTTGAAAACTTCGGATATGGCTTATTTTGCTGCGGTAGAGGCTTTGAAGTCAGCTGGAATTGATAAAGAAGAATTAGATTATATCATTGTAGCCAATAATTTTGGCGATACACTACCCAACAACAGGGCATCCGATCATGTGCCGAGCCTTGCATCGAAGGTAAAACACAAGCTTGAGATCAAAAACCCCGAAACAGTAGCCTATGATTTGACTTTTGGTTGCCCGGGCTGGTTGCAGGGAGTCATTCAGGCCGATTATTATATTAAATCGGGGGATGCTAAAAAAGTATTGGTGATTGGCGCAGAAGTTCTTTCCAGAATCAGTGATCCACACGACAGGGATTGCATGCTGTATGCCGATGGGGCAGGGGCTGTAGTGCTTGAGGCAAAAGAAAGCGATACCCCGATTGGTATCCTGGCTCATAAAACCCGTTCGGATACCTATTCACATGCCGGATTATTGCATATGGGAAGGTCATATAATCCTGATTTTGAAAATAAGAATGACTTGTTCCTGAAAATGAATGGCAGGCGGTTATACCAATATGCACTGGATACCGTGCCGCAGTCTATCAAAGCATGTCTGGATAAGGCGAATGTATCGATCAATGATGTCAACAAGGTGTTAATCCACCAGGCTAACGGGAAAATGGATGATGCCATTTTAAAACGGTTTTATGCATTGTATAATATCGTTGATGTGCCTGAAAACGTCATGCCAATGTCTATCGCAACCCTTGGAAATACATCGGTAGCTACGCTGCCTACCCTGTATGACCTGATTATGAAGAATAATCTGGACAGCCATGCCATCAATAAGAATGATATCCTGATTTTTGCATCTGTAGGTGCAGGGATGAATATCAATGCAGTGGTTTATAAAATGGAATAAAGGAAGAAATCTACACATTTGTCGGGACTTTTGCAGCCCGGCAAATACAGTGGATTTATTGTAAGGAGAATATGCCTATTCGATACCAAACACTAAAAAAAGACATAAAATTGTATGTTTTTTTTTAGTGTTTTTTTTTATTAAGTATTTCTTCCTGCAATTTTAATTATCAGCATTGTATTCTTTTTATATCTATTTGATTAAGCCGGGATCATATTTTAATTCAAAAATTGTCGATAACTTCATGTAATTTTTTTCGACTCCTTTCAATAATTGATGTATCTTTAGCAACCCAATTACTGTTTCCTGCCGGTAACAGTAATAAACCTGTAAACAACCACTTAACATGAATTCCTTTGTCCATCTTCACGTTCACTCTCATTATTCTGTCCTCGACGGTATGTCCAGCATATCGGGTTTGGTGGATAAGGCTTCTAAGAGTGGGATGCACGCACTGGCCCTTACCGACCACGGCAGTATGTACGGGATCAAGGAATTCTTTAATTATACCAAGAAAAAGAACGGCAAGGTAAAAGATAAAATATCATCTCTTACCAAGCAACTGAAGAAAGAAGGGGTAACGGAGGATGAAAAAGTAACACTGCTGAAACAAATTGAAGAAAATCAACAAAAGATCTTCAAGCCTATTTTTGGTGTCGAAGCCTATGTGGCCCATCGGGGATTACGTTCGAAAGATGGGACGGAAGACCGCAGTGGATATCACCTGGTGTTGCTTGCTAAAAACAAAAAAGGGTATCAGAATCTGTGCAAGCTTGTATCTACTTCCTGGATTGATGGGATGTATTACCGCCCACGTATTGACCACGAACTGCTTGAAAAGTACAGCGAGGGACTGATTGTTTCATCTGCCTGCCTGGGAGGTGAGATTCACAAGAAAATAGAAAGCGGCAACCTGGATGAGGCGGAAAAGTCTATCATGTGGTACAAACGTGTCTTTGGAGACGACTATTACATCGAACTGCAACGGCACAAAACGGATAAGCCCAATGCAGATTATTCAACCTACGAGAAACAGCATATACAAAACGCGGACCTGATAAAGCTGGCGCGTAAGACAAATACGAAGATCGTAGCCAGCAATGATGTCCACTTTGTGGAAGAGGAGCATGGTGAAGCACACGAACGATTGATATGCCTCAGCACGGGTAAGGATCTTGATGACCCGAACCGGATGAGGTACACCAAACAGGAATGGCTTAAGACCCCTGAACAAATGGGGCTTATCTTTGCCGATCTGCCTGAAGCACTCGAAAACACTCTCGAAATAGCGGAAAAAATAGAATTCTATGACATTGATTCCAATGCCATGATGCCTGTATTTCCCATTCCTGAGAGCTTTGCCACTGAAGAGTTTTACAGGGGTAAATTCACAGAAGCCATGTTGCGTGAAGAATTTGGTGATGGGTTCGATCGGTTAGGCGGATATGAAAAAGCAATCCGGGTAAAGCTGGAAGCAGATTACCTGGGTGAACTGACACTTATTGGTGCTAAGCAACGATACGGTGAAACGATTGATCCTGAAACCATGGAGCGCATTGATTTTGAGCTGCATGTCATGAAAACCATGGGTTTCCCAGGGTACTTCCTCATTGTACAGGACTTTATCAATGCAGCCCGCGGGATGAAAGTATCTGTAGGCCCTGGACGTGGTTCTGCTGCAGGATCTGTTGTGGCGTATTGCCTGCGTATTACAGATATTGACCCGTTGAAATACGATTTGCTGTTTGAGCGTTTCCTGAATCCTGACCGTATCTCCATGCCCGATATTGATATCGACTTTGATGATGACGGTCGTGGACAGGTATTGCGGTGGGTAACTGAAAAATATGGCAAGGAACGGGTGGCGCATATCATTACCTATGGTACTATGGCTACCAAATCGTCTATCAAGGACGTAGCCCGTGTACAGAAATTACCACTCTCGGAAGCCGACAGGTTGACAAAACTTATACCTGATAAATTTCCGGAAGGATCAGATGGCAAGTCACCAAAGGTGACCATTGCCAATTGTTTGCGATATGTTCCTGAACTGCAGGCAGCACGCAATTCGTCCGACATAAACCTGTCAAACACGTTGCGCTATGCCGAAATGCTCGAAGGAACTGTACGTCAGACAGGGGTGCATGCTTGTGGGGTAATTATCGGTGCTGACGACCTGACCAACCTGGTGCCGTTGAGTACAGCCATCGACAAGGAAACCAACGAGGAAATGCTGGTTACTCAGTATGAGGGATCGGTTATTGAAGAAATAGGGCTGATAAAGATGGACTTTTTGGGACTGAAAACCTTGTCCATTATTAAAGAGGCTTTATCTAACATCAAGAAATCAAAAGGATTTGACCTGGATATTGATGCAATACCCATCGATGATGAAAAAACATACGAGCTGTTTAGTAAGGGAATGACGGTTGGAACGTTTCAGTTTGAATCGGCAGGTATGCAGAAGCATCTGATTAACCTGAAACCTACCCAGTTCGAAGATTTGATTGCCATGAATGCCTTGTACCGTCCGGGTCCAATGCAATATATCCCACAATTTATTAACCGGAAACACGGCAGGGAGAAGATCGAATATCCTTTTCCTATCATGGAAAAGAGGCTTAGTGATACATACGGCATTACGGTATACCAGGAACAGGTCATGCTTCTGAGCCGTGACCTGGCAGGCTTTACACGTGGACAGTCGGATGAGTTGCGTAAAGCGATGGGAAAGAAGCTCATCGACAAAATGGAACACCTGAAGGTTAAGTTCATGGAGGGCTGTCAGAAAAACGGATTTGGACCGGCAGAGAAGTTGGAACAGATTTGGAGTGACTGGTCGGAGTTTGCCAAGTATGCATTCAATAAATCGCATGCTACCTGCTATTCGTGGATAGCCTATCAGACAGCCTACCTGAAAGCCAATTATCCGGCTGAATTCATGGCTGCCAACTTAACGCGCAATAAGGATGACATTACTGAGGTCGGTAAGTTCATGGATGAGTGTAAAAACCTCGGTATGCAGGTTATGGGACCTGATGTGAATGAAAGTGACCTGACATTTACTGTAAATGAAGAAGGGAATATCCGTTTTGGCCTGGGAGGAGTGAAAGGCGTCGGTGAAGGGGCTGTTGAAGCCATTGTAAACGAGCGTAAGGCAAATGGGAAATATAAGAGCATGTTCGACCTGATAGAACGTGTGAACCTGAATGCCTGCAATAAACGTGCAGTGGAAAGCCTGGCATTGTCGGGTGCATTTGATAGTTTCCCGGATGTTAAACGGGAGCAACTCTTTGCTGATAACAGCAAGGGTGAACAGGTACTTGAAAGCATTCTGCGGTATGGGAATAAATACCAGACTGATGTAGCTATGACCCGGAATTCATTATTCGGAGGGATAGATTCGGTTGAGATTACCAAGCCTGAAATCCCGTATGCACCCGAATGGTCACCACTGGAAAGATTGAATAAAGAACGTGACCTGATTGGTATGTACCTGTCGGCACATCCGCTGGATGAATTTGAATTTGAGATAAACCATATCTGTAATACGACCACCGTTGATTTAAAGGACATAGCACCACTCCAGGGCAAGGCGTTGAGGATAGGTGGAATGGTTACCAATTTCAGGCATGGTACTTCCAAAGCAGGAAATCCATATGGAATCTTTACACTTGAAGATTATGTGGGGGCATTCGAGTTTCCGCTCTTTGGAAAGAATTATATTGAATACGGAAAATACATGATCAAAGACTTGTATTTATTCCTTCATGTGGTAGTGCAGGAACGTGGTGCCGATTTTAAATTTAAAAAGGCAGCATCCACGGATCCGAATATACCAAAGGAGTTAGAGCTTAAAATCCAGAAGATAGAAGTCTTTTCTGATATTAAGGATAAGCTGATCAATACGTTGACTCTTACTATTCCAATCCAGCAAATGTCGGATGACCTTGCTGTAGAACTGACGGAACTGGTTTTAAAAAACAAAGGAAATGTAAACCTGTATATTCAGGTTGTAGACGAAAATTCACCGAATAAAGTGATGCTCTTTGCACGTCAACATAGGATTCAAATCAACAAAAAGGTATATCATACACTAAAACAGGCTCAGGGTGAGGGATTGCTTGATTTTAATGTACACTAAAAACAAAAGATGAAACTCAAATCTTACTACGGAAGGCTATGTCAGTGCTCTCAAGGCATTCTGTTATAGGATTAATAGATTTTATAAATAGCGATATATAATTTACGACTCAAACTATTTCAACAGGCAACTGTTTAATAACCAAACATACAAAAACATTTTAAAAACAATATATTATGGCAGCAGAGTTCACAGATGAAAACATCAAAGACATTATTAATAGTGGAAAACCGGTAGTTATTGACTTTTGGGCAGAATGGTGCGGTCCATGCCGAATGGTAGGTCCACTTGTTGAGGAATTAGCGAAAGAGTACGAAGGAAGAGTTGAAATTGGAAAAATGAATGTGGATGATAACGTGGAAACACCGGAAACATATGGTATTCGTAATATCCCGACGATTCTGTTTTTCAAAGACGGAAAGTTGGTTGACAAACAAATTGGGGCTACTCAAAAAACAGTTATTGCGAGCAAAGTAGAAGCGTTATTGTAATATTCTGTCCGTTGCAAAACGAAACACTTCGGGTAGATAGGTTCTTAGAACCTATTTACCCGATTTTTTATTTTACAGCTTTAGATAAAAATCTTTGGCCAATAAGCTGAATTCTTCTGAATAATGATGCCGTTCGTCTGTTTCAATCTCTATTTCTGATACTTCTTTCGGATGTGGCTGAAGGCGAAATTCCAATAAAGTGCGTTTTGGGGCTGCATTAGGTTTGGGAATGACCTGCACTTCCCGGGTACAGTATAATCCATTGACCAACGCAAAATCACGACAAAGTATTGCTTCAATGAACGGAAGTATGATACAGATGCGCCCTGTCGGTTGAAGCAGGAGTTTTGCGTTTAGTATTAACTCCTCGTGGGTAAGCGAATCTGTATGGCGTGCAGTGTTTCTATCAGGGGTTGGTGCTTTAAGCGAATTTACGAAATATGGTGGATTAGAGACAATCAGGTCGTATCGCTTGTCGGTGATTGTAGCAAATTCCTGTAATGACATTTTCCTAAGTGCTATCCTGTTTGCCCAGGGGGAACGTTGAACATTTTCTGTTGCCTGTATGATGGCACCAGCATCAATATCGATTGCATCGACTGTAGAGGTACTTCGTTGGGCGAGCATTAAAGCGATTAGGCCTGTGCCGGTACCAATATCCAGAATGTGTTTTGAATCCCGCAAATCGCACCAAATGCCTAGTAATACCCCATCAATTCCAACCTTCATGGCACATTGATCATGGTAAACAGTAAATTGTTTAAAGCTGAAATAAGGGTTTGACATGGGTTACTTTCTGTTCGGATTAACAGGTGTTTCATTCCTACCAGGTGTACTTGCCGGTGTTGATTGATTCCGTAAGGATGAAGGATTATTCTGTTCCGTGCTGTGTTCTGTTCTGCCAGGGGTATATGACCTTCCGGTAGAAGAACTTGAAGGTGGTGGATTGTTTTGGAAGTGGTTTGTCAATGGAGCATTGGTTGTACTTCGTCTGACTGGCCTATCCTGTTGTGTGCCGGGATGGAAGTTCGGGTTTACAGGACGGTAACTGGATCGATTATTTTTCTCAGATGGTCCAGAGGTTCGGTTCGGTTGGTTTAAACGTGGGCCGGTAGTAGAACGATATATGGTCGGGTTTCGTTGTTGACTGGGATTTAATGTGTTTGTTTCAAGGTAAGTGCGTTCGTAGCGTTTTGATTGCAACCGACTGTTTTGTTCAGGGTTTAATACCTGTTGGATATCGGCATTTTTGTTTTTCATGCGCTCCATAGCTTCACTTCTCTTATTCGAAATCTGACGTTCCCGGGCATAACGCAAGTTTATTTTGTATACCTCTTTTGCCTGTTCCTGACTTAAATCCAGTTCTTGTTGAAGTTTATCGGTTTGCTTAGCGGCTTCCTGTTCAGGGGTTCGTTTAGGAACAACGGGGCTATCCTGACTGTAGGCAGGATAACCTAAAGTCATAAAAAATAGAACAATTGAAATGAATTTGAAAAGGTTCATAGGATAGGAATAACTTTTTAAGCAAATAGAATTGCAACAATGACCGTGCCAAAAGAGTAAGAACTACACAATGAAATATATATTTAATACAATTCTACAAACAGATAAAATTATTGTATTGCACTATCCATACGAACTGAAAATGCAACCGGAGATGTCTTGGGTCAAAGGGTGTAAGTGGATACCTGCCACCCGTTTGTTCTATAACATCTGAACGATTCTATTTATTGAAGTTCCGTAACTTGATATTTGTCAATACTTTTTTTGTATGCAATGAAAAATCACTGTTCATCATCCAACCATAATATCCCATATCAGTCTTGAGTACATCCGTTACTTTATGACCTTTGTATTTGCCAAAGTTGATAACTTCTTCTCCTTTGTCGTTGAATATGATACGTCCGGCAAAGTCAACATTGTTGTTTTGAGTGGTAAACTTAGAAAGGAATTCAATATCGTTTTTCAGCTCAGGATACCGATCCAGTTGTGCTTGCAGGACTTCGTATGTAGCCAGAGTATCGGCTTCAGCACCATGTGCTCCAATCAGGTCCTTATCGCAATAAAACTTGTAGGCAGCACCCAGGGTGCGTTGCTCCATTTTATGAAACACAACCTGCACATCCACAAATTTGCGTTTCATTAAATCAATGTCCACATCTGCACGAAGCAGTTCTTCGGCTAGAAGGGGAATGTCAAAACGGTTTGAATTATATCCGGCCAGATCACAACCCTCAATGTCACGGATAATTTCCTTTGCAACAGTTTTAAATGTCGGACAATCGGCTACATCAGCATCTGTAATCCCATGGATGTCAGATGCCTCTTTGGGGATAGGCATTTCAGGATTGATGCGAATGGTTTTAGTTTCTTCACGACCATTTGGAGATACTTTGTGGTATGAAATCTCTACGATCCTGTCAGATACAATATTGGTACCTGTTGTTTCAAGGTCAAAAAAGATTATTGGGTTTTTTAGTTGAAGTTTCATTATATAATTTACGTTGATCAAAGGTTTATGTTACATGGATAAGTAAGAATCAAGCATTTTCATTCAGTATGGAAATAAATATGGTCTATTAAAAACTAAAGGTCTAAAGACTTGCGACCTTAGACCTTCGATTTTAGACCTGTTTGGTTTTAATCATTAAGCAACATCGGCATTAACAACATGAGTATCTCTTCGTTTGCCTCGTTTTCAAAAGGAAGGATTAAACCGGCTCGCGATGCATCCGATAGTTCAAAAATGATATCGGTAGCATTGATATTACCTAATATCTCTATCAGGAAAGATGATTTGAATCCGATCTTAATAGGATCTCCTTCAAACTGGCAGCTAATGGTTTCTTCGGCAGAGATAGAGAAATCAATATCCTGTGCCGAAATATGAATCTGGTTTGCACTAAATGCCAGTTTCACCAGATTGCTTGCCTGGTTTGCAAATACAGAAACGCGCTTCAATGCATTCAGCAATGTGACACGGTCAATGATGATTTTATACGGATTTGATTTTGGAATAACCCCATTATAGTTCGGGAAACGTCCTTCAACCTGACGGCAAATCATGGTGTAATTCGCCAGTTTGAAGTGTGCATTCTTACTGTCGAAACGAATTTCTACTTCGCCACTTTCCTTAGGAAGAATATTCTTAAGCATATTAGCCGGTTTCTTCGGTAAAATGAAATTCACCAATTCTTCTTCTTGTACCGAAGCAGTCGTATATGTTGTTTTGTAACGTACTAATTTATGCGCATCGGTAGCCACTAATGTCAGGCTGTCGGCTGTAATATCAAAATATACTCCATTCATCACCGGGCGTAATTCATCATCAGCTGTACAGAACAATGTTTTAGAGATTCCTGCTGACAGGGTGGGTACAGGTAATGACAATGAACGGGCATCATCTTGCAGCTGCGGCATACGAGGATATTCATCTCCGTTTTGTCCTATGAAATTATACGATCCATTCGCTGAAGTAATCACCATAGCCAGATTTGAATCGTTTATCGTAAACGAAAGAGGTTGTTCTGAAAACTCACGCAATGTATCGAGCAATAAACGTGAAGCAACTGCTACTTTCCCGTTTCCGTCGGCTGTTTCAACTTCCATCGATGTGATCAACGTGGTCTCAATGTCCGAAGCTGTCATAGTCAGCGTTTTTCCTTCAAGATGAAGCAAAAAATTATCTAAAATCGGCAGTGAGTTCTTGTTGTTTATTACACGGCTGATGGCTTGTAAGTGGCTCAATAGGTCGGTGCTTGAAACAATGAATTTCATATTATTCGTTTTTTAGGATTTACGTTGAAAATTATTTAGCAAATGTACTGAATTTTTTAAATAATAGAAAATTCTATCTGATAATTTCGATACAAAGTTATAAACCAGCTGCTTTTTGTGTTTT
>Ga0302286_10001280_pt1 | contig 18948 bp, 9 predicted proteins | sample III_Fen_E2_3_FD_198765 | JGI IMG/M metagenome (GOLD analysis project Ga0302286, IMG submission 198765) | Peat permafrost microbial communities from Stordalen Mire near Abisko, Sweden - III_Fen_E2_3 | ecosystem: Environmental > Terrestrial > Soil > Wetlands > Permafrost | place: Sweden: Abisko...
AATTTAGTCCCAACATCACCCGACGCAGTCCAATCATAAGCAGAAGTATAAGTTAATTTTCCATTAGATAATGTTGTACTTATACCATTGTTCTGCAAAGAAGTCATAACATCACTAATTGTATTTGTACCATCAAATGTAAGATTTACTGTACTTCCATCAGCTTTATTAATATTAAACGCATAAGGAGTACCAACCTGATGATTCAATGACAACTGTTCCATGGTTGTTGTGCCTGTAATATCAGTTGGCGTTTTAGTTATAAGAGTTGTTGTCGGTGTTTGATATGTATCTGTATTTTGTATATAGGTAGTAAGCGAACCAGAACTAGTTGAGCTCTTACTATATGATGATATCGCATTAAAGAATGTACCTAAAATTGTACCATTTGATCCATTTTTATATTCTCTTGTATCTGTAGTAAGTACCCCTGTTGAATTATCATAAGAAGCTGAAACATATATCCCTTCATCTAAAAAATTAACAAGATCTTGCATTGTAGTTGATGATGTTACGGTTAGCGATGCTGTAGTCTCATCATCATCATCCAATGCCTTTATTGGTACTGTTGTTTTACCACCAGAAGTAGTTTGCGTTGAATAAATAGTAACATCAGTAACAATGGTTTTACCAACTACACCTGATCCAAAAAGAGATGATAAAGCTGTATTAGCACTATTATAACCCTGTCCAGAACTAAATACATTATACTTAACCTCAGGACCGGTATATTTATATACATTATTAGTAGTTGTTCCAGTTGTTGTTTGGTTATATGTAACTTGAGAACCACCGTATGTGTAAGCAGGATTAATTGTCGTAATTGTTGATGATTGATTATAAGCAAGGTTATTCCCAGTATAGGTATATTGAGTAGCAGATCCCGTTTTGTTAACCACATTACCTATGTACCCGGAAGCAACAACATTAACAGACCCTTGAGTTGTTCCAGATGCTGTTGTTGTTCCTGTAATATAGCCGGAACTACTTACATTAACCGATCCCTGAGTTGTTCCAGATGCTGTTGTTGCTCCTGTAATATAGCCCGAACTACTTACATTAACAGACCCTTGAGTTGTTCCAGATGCTGTTGTAGCAACAGTGATATAGCCAGAACTATTTACATTGACGGACCCCTGAGTAGTTCCTGTTGCTATTGTTGTTCCTGAGATATAACCTGAACTGTTTACAGTTAATGAACCTTGCGTTGTTCCAGACATTGTAACAGCATTTCCAATAAAATCACTCATATTAGATTCAACGTAAGAAACACTACTACCGGTCATAATTTTACCACTATTAACTGTCGTCGATGTAATACCTAAAGCATCTGCTAAAGCACCTGTTACATAACCACCTGTAACAGATATCACACCATTACTTATAGTTGCATAATTGACTCCAGTTGTTCCATTAGCCGTGTTTAATGCACTATTAACTGAAGTTAACCAATTACCAATCGTACTGGTACCTGAAGAACCATTATTAGAGTTTGCTTGAATCAAAGTGGTAACATTATTACCACTACCATCCAGATATCCTGCATTTGAAGACACAGAATAATATCTACTGCTTGCACTAGATAAAGTACCATTTATAACTGCCAGTTGATTAAATGTAGTATTCGCATCTGCATTATGAATCCCTGCTGAAACCATAACAGTTCCATCACTTACAGCTGTAGTCTTGTATTTATCAGGATCAAGTCCAAGAGCGGTAGCAAGAGTTCCCGTTGCTGAACTAAGACCATCTAAAGATATTGAACTATCATCATTGATAGTCATTGTTACTCCATTTGTAGAAAGGGCATTAGCTATAGACGATAACGTTGTTGATGAATCATAACTCAAAGTATGACTTGCACCGTCTGAAACTGCTGTATAAGTTAAACCATAATTTACACCCGTAGTTCCAAACATTTGACCAAGAGTTGTATTCCAATCTATCTTCCCAGCGTTAGAAGTTGCAAGTACACCGCTACTAGTGGACGTCGAAGATGTTACATATGTTAAATCTCCACTCGTTACAGAGGTGCCTGAATTTGTTGCTGTAAGTTTTAATAAACTCGGAACAGTTCCAGTTAAAGTTACACCAGTTACTGAGACTACACCATCTTTTATTGTAGCCGTTCCTCCGGCTGCAGCTATTGCATTAAATACATCACCAATGGTTTTTGTTGTATCAAAAGTTAAACCAGCCGCACCATTAATAGATAAAGAACTGTTTCCTGTAGCTCCAAGATCAGCCATTGTTGTACTTAATGTTGCATAAGTATCAGTTCCTCCTGATTTGATTGCAGTATTACTTGTAATATTCGTTGCTTTAGAATTACTTGTAAGCCCAAATGCACTAACTAAACCACCTGAAAGTGTAACGCCAGCTATATCAAGCGTGTTGTCGCTATTTATTGTCATAGTCCCACCAGCAGCTTGGATATCAGAATTAATATTCCCAAGAGTTGCTGTGCTTGCATAATTCTTTGTCACACCATTTATCATAAGATTTTGATTAGCTGTTGTTCCTAAAATATCACCAAGGGTTGAAGCCATAGAGATATTGTTTTCTGTCCCCGCAGTAACTCCTGAACTACTTGTGGATGTGGCATTTGTAATAACTGCCAAATTTCCACTTGTCATTGTTGTTCCTTGGGTATTAGCATCTAATCCTAATAATGTTGGAACAGTCCCACCTAAATTCGCATTAGTAACTGCCATTGCACCATTCTTAAGTGTTGCAGTCCCGCCAGCTGCTTGAATTGCCTGCATTATTGTATTAAGGGTTGTAGATTTATCATAAGTTATTGTAGAACCATTATTTACAATCAAGGTTTGATCTGCTGTAGCTCCAAGTTCTGCTAAAGTAGTACTACCTGTAGCTGTAGAACTAACAGAAGTTTTTGTTTGAACCATCCCAAGAGCATCTGCAACTGTTCCTGAAATATAACCATTATCAATTTTTATCTTTCCTGTCGTGCTATCAAATGAAGCACTCAAGCCCTCACTTGTTAACTGATTAATGAAATTGCCAACTGATAAACCTGAAGTATTACTTATAGTCCCAGTTTTAGAACTTCCATTTGAATCATACGCAACGTAAGACATTGCATTCGTTACACCTAAATCTGACAACAACGTATCCGTGGTTGCCTTTAAAGTAATTGGGTGAGAAGCACTTTGTATTGTTGTTCCCTGATCTGATGTCTTAAGCCCAAGAGAATCAAGTAATGTTCCGGTAATCTCATTTCCATTAGTATCAACTGATATAACTCCGGTATTACTGATGTTCATATCAACACCATTGTTTTTCAATAATTGTTCAATTTGACCTAATGTAGTATCTGTAGATATATTTGGCTTAGCACTCCCTGCTATAGTTAGAGTTTGTGCATTAGTAATACCTAAATCGCTTAATTTTGTATCCGCGTCAGCAACATGACTAACATCAACAGTAATCGGATTACTATCCATTACAGTTCTGTCAGTTATTTCACTCAGATTTAAAACTTTTAAAAGATTGCTTCCGCCAGTAACAGATCCAAGAACTGCGCCCCTGATTACAACATTTCCACTATCATCAATAGTTGCAGAATCTGCTCCTACTGTATTTTTTAAATAACTTAAGAAATCACCTACAGTACTAATATTTGTAGCAGCATCACCGTCTTTTGCAATTGTGTAATTAGTATCATCAACCTTAGATATTGTATAATTGTTGCCTTCTATTTTAATAGCACCTGCCGTTAGACCCAATTTCGAGAACTGAGTATTTGCATTAGCATATACTAGTGTTCCTGAAGACGCACCCGTAACAGTTTTATCTGATAGTTTTAATGCTGTTTTTAATCCTGTCGTTCCATCATCAATATCAGACACAGAAGTATTTACTGTAAATGTCCCCTTACTATTACTATAACTTGCAGTTACTCCAACATTACTGAATTTTGTAATAAGTGTTGATAAAGTATCATTCGTGGATATACTAAAAGACTGATTATTAACAGTAATAGTACCAGCACTTGCCCCTAAAGTCCCAAGAGTAGTATCCAAAGCCGCATTAGTATTTACAGCCGCCGTAGTTCCACTTGTTGCTTTTGTTGCAGTAGCAAGTTGGTCAACCAACACGTCATAACTTTGGCGGGCAGCATCAGTCGTTGCCGTTGCCGTAGCTATGTTTGTATTAGAAGAAGTTGCAAGATTCTGCATAAACAAATCCAACGAACCAATACCAAGCTTTGAATCAGTCAATTTTTGCAAGCTGTTCTGAAAACTTGAGAAGAAGGATTTGATATCATTGACCACACCCAACAAACTCTGTTCAGTTACTTGCGAAGACTGCAGACTTGTTAATGTACTTTGTTTCACAGAAACTAACGCGTCTATCCAAGAAGACGTGTCTATACCTGATGATAAACCACTAAATGATATTGTTGAAGACAACTAAATCACCTCCTTTTGCAAGAAGATGTATTTTTTACACAACACAATACCTACATAACTAACTAAAGAGGTAATTATGCAGAAAATTTCCAGAAATTCAATTTTATCAAGACCACATAGGTAGCCTGAAGAAAATATCCTCAAATGAAAATACTCCAAAGTTTCATTAAGATAACTTATATCTTAATATCCAGCGCTATACTTATTATATATCATGTAAACCCGGTTTGCAATCGTTCATACTCTCTTGGTGACATGATTTACAGCTATATTTACGGCATTTTTTACAAAAACGTTAGCAATTATATATATAGTAAATAAACAATTTTAACAAGTCTCAATCGTGGTAAGGATTATAATTCTACTACCATTAAGTTTTAATGTCATTAAAAATAATTTTTTTAGATATAAATCATGTAAATCTTTTGTTACATTTCATATTTAAAATGTTTTTCTCATTTTTGACTTTCATAAATAAATCATTAATAAAATAAGCGACCGCCTAATACTATAGTCGGATGATTTTAAAAGTTGAACTAGCACAAATGAATGATTTTTTATAGATTTAGCTAATCTTTTGAAAAATTTATCCGATTAATAAAACAGAGTGTAGGTAAAATGGAAACGGTTTGAACTTAGATTCCAAAATCAGGGGAGACCAAAATAGAAGAGGTGTAATATGTCAAACGGATTTTTTCCAAGATATGATTTAGCAGGCAGAATTCAACAATCAAAGTTTGAGTCTGGACTTAATGGAATGCCTGGTGCAAGAATGGATGCAATAGACAAACCAGGAGCTACTGATTTTAAACAAGTAATGTCAGGTCTGGTAGAAAAAGTCAACAGCGATTTGAACGCTCCTGATGCTATGCTAAAAGACGTAATGGCTGGTAGTAATGACGTTGATATCCACGATGTAATGACAGCTATGGCGAAAGCCGAAATTAATGTTAACGTTGCAACCCAATTTACAGGTAAAATCATCCAAACATATGATAAAATTATGCAACTTCAAGTATAGTATATTAAAGTGACAATATAGTGTGTACGAAAATTTCAAAATTTAGTGTTAGGGTGTCATCAAAATGGATTTCAAGCAATTACTAGAAAATAAAAACTTTGTTATAGGAATAGTGGCAGTACTAGTTATAGTACTCTCTCTTATCGTTACTGTTGCTATTGTGTCCTCATCAAGTAACACCAGTGGTGGCAAAGAAGTAAAAGAAAAAATTATTAAGGAGCCACTTGATTTATTAACAACAGACAATTTAGGTAAAGCAATTGAAATTCAAGCTTTGTTAGCAAGAGAAGATATAAACGCTGACAGAAAACTAGATGGTACAAAATCAACACTATTTTTAAAAAATTACACACAATCACAAAGAGACAGAGCTTTATTAGCACTTGTAAAAAGTGGACTTATGGACCAAAACGTAGGTTTAGAAATATTTGATAAAGGCGATTTCACTTCAACAAAAGAAGACAAAAAAATTCGTTTAGTCAGAGCGATTGATGGTGAACTTGCAAGACTTATCAGAAAAATTTCTCCAATAGAAAATGCTTCTGTATTTGTTTCTATTCCAGAACAAACAATGTTTTCTTCAACCCAAAAGCCTGTTACCGCAACAGTTCAACTTGATATGCCAAGTGGAGAAAAATTAGATGATTTCAAAATTAAAGCTATAACAAACTTACTTATAGGTAGTGTTTCAGGGCTTGCGGCAGAAAATGTAGCGATTACAGACACAAACGGAAATGTATATAACAGTATTCTTGATGCAAGTTCTGAACAAGAAGAAAAAATGCATGATAACGACAATTATATGCAACAAAAAGTAAACGTACAATTAGATAGATTGGTTGGAAAAGGAAATTATTCAGCAACAGTTAGTACTTTCTTAAAACAAGCTCCAACAGAAAAATACACAACTTGGTATGATCCTAACCAAAAAGCCCCTCTAAGCGAACAAACGTTCCAAGAAGGCTTAGGAGACCAATCATCAGACAATAGCAAAGGCTCTAATGCAGTAAGTGTATATCTTCCTAATGGTTTACCAAATGGAAGTGCAGATTCAAGCCAAAATAGAAATTATTCCAGAAGCGCAAAAGAAACTCAATATGGAGTTTCAAAAATCCAAACAAATGAATTTGCACAATCAGGAACTATTGAAGATATCTCAATAGCACTTACAATGGATAAAGCAGCATTACCACCTGACGTAACAGTAGATGAATTAAAAGAATTGGTTGCACACGCAGCAAGCCCTAAAGCGACTGCAGCAAATGTATCAATAGCTTTCAATGATTCAAATGATCCATATCTAGCTTCGGATAACCCTGAAAAGTTACCAAAACCTGATGAATCTGGAAATCCATGGTGGTTAGCAATTGCAATGGTAGCACTAAGCTTATTCTTAGGACATAGAGCAGTAACTGCAAGATTGAAAAAAATGAGAACGAGCCAAGAAAATGAAATGGAAGTACTCCGTGAAAAAACAATTATGCAAGAACAACAACTAAGAGATGTAAACCAAAAAGCAGAAGCATTGATACAACAACAAGAGCAATTGCAAAGAGGATTTGTAGAACAACAACAACAAACTCAAATACAAATCCAAGAGGCTAGAACTCCTATTGATTATACACCTTTAAAAAATGCCCTAGCAGAAATTCAATCAGAATTTGACGTAGCTGATGAAGGAGAAACCGGTGAAAAAATAAAAAGCTGGATTGAACAGGGCTGAGGGTAAATTGGTAAAAATGAAATGGTTAAATTGCAAAATAAATAAAAAAGATAACTAGGGAAATCGGTAGACAGTAAGTGGTAAATAAAAACAAAATATCATTTTCAGGTCGTATTAAAAATGGAAGATAGTAGGTAATGACAATCGAAGGGTTTGATTACAAAGAATTCGCGAATATGATGTCGAATCAGGCGGGAGAACTAATCCCACCTAATTTTAATGACATGCAAAGAAACTACGTAGTTAAAACTCTTTCCAATTTCACAATGCTAGCTGGAGAAGCTATTGAAAACGATGAATCTTTAGGATTTAACGCTGATCAAGCAGTGTTTGTTACTCAAATCATTGCAGAATGGGCTTTCCACAAATCTATAGACTTAGTTCACTCAGGAATTTTACCTGAGCACTGGGATAGCATAATGCAAAAAATTGCATTTACTATATTTGAAGTGGCAAAACAAGCTATCAAAAAAAACATACCGCAAGACCAAATTCTTCAACTTGTTGAACATCACGTCAATAAAAATTATAAAGATACAATAGCTCAACTTGAACAAAGAGGAATAATCACCCACGATATTTCAGAGAGAGCATCAAATCAATCAAATATTGATGATATGGCAAAACAAGCAGCAGAATCCGAAGCTAGTATTCAGCAGGAACAACAAACCGAACAAGCGCCACAACAGGCACAGCAAACACAGCAAGCTCAACAAAATGTACCACGTGCAGCTATGCCAACTGCGGGGAATGATAAAACAAGAAAACTTATGTCAGTTGCTTTGGTATTAAGATTATTAAATGAAGAAAAAGCAAGCTTAATTCTTAAGAAATTTTCTCCTGAAGAAGGTGCTTTAATCCAAAGTTATATGAAATCAAATAACCTTGAAGCAGGTTTAGATATCAGCTATACATTAAAGTGTATAGAAAATATGAAACAATTCTTGCCTTCTAAGAAAAAACCTAGTCAAGAATATGTACTAAGAACTATGAATAAAATTTTTGATGAACATCCTATGGAAGATATCGAAAAATTATTTAAATCAGAACGCCCATTTCTTAAGAGATTTATCTCAAAAGCATACGAGGGAGATTACTATCCTATACCTGTAAAGGTCGCAACCATTGTTGCCCAATACATCAAGGATAGTGTATAATAAGTTATATGATAATCAAAAAGAAAAATTTGCAAAGAAAAGCTATAAAGAGGGAAGAGGCTCAGGGGATAGATGGAAAAACTAGTTCACCTGAGAAAGAAAAATCTGCAAAAAAAACAGACGAAGATGAACTTGAAGAAGTTTTTGATATTGATAACATAGACTTTGAACAAAGAGAAGGACGCCGAACTGGAAACAGAAGAAGAGGTTATCGAAGAATTGATGACAGAAATCTTATTTCCAGAGCTCAAGAAGAAGCTATACAAATAAAAGAAGCAGCTTATCAAGAAGGTTACAGTCTTGGAGTAGAAAAAGCCCAAGCAGATATGGAAATTTTTAAAGAAAGCCTTAACAACTTTATGGGAGCAGATGATAGAGTATTTACAGAAATAGCTCCTGATATTATTGAAATCAGCTTGGAAGTTGCAAAAAAAATCATTAAACACGAAGTACAAATAGATCCACAAATAGTAATTGATACTGTTTTGGATATTATGAAAAATATTCCTAAAAATGAACCACGGATTACTTTAAAAGTTAATACCGCACAGGTTCAATTTGTCAAAGACAATCTTCCACAACAACTAATACTATTAGGAGTGGAATCGAAATTGAGCATATTATCAGATGATAACGTTTCGGAGGGTAGCTGTATATTACAAACAAATAATGGTGTAGTCGATGCAAGTATTGAGGCACAATTAGATATCGTTCAAAATGCCTTAAGGAGTGTGTAATGGCTGCAGAGGATACCGGCAATAAACCAATAAGTGAAATATTTTTGGCAGTTTTCGTATTATCACTAATAACAATTTTATTAGTGGAAGTACCAACGTGGATTATTAATTTCTCTATTAGTTTAAATATTACTCTCGGTGTTGTGCTATTAATGATTTCACTTTATGTACAAAAGCCATTAGAATTAGCGGCTTTTCCATCAATTATTCTTTTAGGTACATTATTCCGACTGGTATTATCAATTGCCTCAACTCGTCTTATCCTTGCGAATGGTGATGCAGGACAGGTTATAGAAGCATTTGGGCATTTCGTTACCGGTGGGAATATGATTGTAGGTGGTGTAATTTTCCTTATTATAACTCTTGTACAGTTTATGGTTATCACAAAAGGTGCGGAACGTATTGCAGAAGTTTCTGCAAGATTTGTGTTGGATGCGATGCCAGGGAAACAGATGACAATTGACGCCGATTTTAATGCAGGCCTTATTTCCCCAGAAGAAGCAGTTAAGAGACGTGAAGACTTACAAAGAGAATCAAGCTTATTCGGATCAATGGATGGTTCCATGAAGTTCGTAAAAGGTGATACGATGGCAGGTATCATCATCGTAATTATAAACATCATCGGGGGTTTGTTAATAGGGTGTTTGATGAATCAAATGCCTGTTGCAGATGCCGTTGCTAAATATACAATATTAACAATTGGTGATGGTTTATGTGCACAAATACCATCACTATTAATGTCAATTGCTGCAGGTATCGTAATGACTCGTGCATCAGCTGCAAGCGCATCATTAGGTGCTGATTTAACAAACCAAATAATGAATAAACCTTACTCATTATTCTTCTCAGCTGGATTCTTATTTTTAATTGCAGCAACAAGCCCAATAACAGGATTACCATTCTTGCCATTCTTAATGTTCTCAATCGGAATAGCTGTTGCAGGATTTTCAGTCCTTATCAATGCAGATGTTCAGTCCCAATTAGGACAATTAGAAAATGTCCGCCAAAATATGCAAGATTTGGTTAACCCAAATAAAATGTATGAAAGATTGGGAGTTGACGTTTTGAGTTTGCAAGTTGGAGCAGGTTTACTTGTTATTGCAGACCCTGATCAAGAAGGTCAATTGCTTGCTAAAATTGCAGCATTGCGTCAAAGAGTTACCGATGAATTAGGCTACATTATACCAAACATTCGTATCATGGATTCATCTGCTCTGGAAGCAAATGAGTACATGATTTCAATTCGTGGAAACACAGTCGCAACAGGCTATGTTTATCCTGGTAAATATATGGTAATCGCAGATCAATGGGACGCAGTTAAAAAATCTGTTCCTGATGATGCGATTATTGCTGTTGACCCTACATACCAAACACAAGCCTATTGGGTAAATTCGGAAGATGCTCAATCGGCAAATTCTGTTACTGCAGTTGATGCAACAGATGTTTTAGTTACACACTTGCAAGAATGCGTACGTAAGCACGTTGATGAAGTTATGACTAAGACTGACGTATTGAAACTTATGGAACTTGTTAGATCTCAAGATCCAACATTAGTTAATGACCTTGTTCCTGCAATCATTTCTACAAGTGACTTGAGAAAAATATTTGTTAACCTGATTAGAGAAAAAGTTTCTATCAAGGATATTATATTTGTATTTGAAAGACTTTGCGATTATGCAAGATTTTCGAAAGAACCTGATATCCTTTCAGAACGTTTAAGAGCAGCTCTGGGACGTCAAATTTGTTTGACCAATGTTCAGGACGATCAAGTACTTTATGCACTAACACTTTCTCCTGAATGGGAAAAAATCCTTGATGACAGCTGTCAAAGAACAGAACTTGGAACAATGTTCTTGTTGAACCCAATGCAAGTTCAAGACTTGATTGAATCTACGGCAATGACCTTAATGAGAGCACACCAAAATATCGGAAAACAACCAGTTATACTATGTTCGCCAAGAATCAGACTCCCATTATTCCAATTACTTGAAAGACATATTCCAACAATCGTTGTTATATCTTATTCAGAATTAATTACTGATATCAAGGTAGAAGCTGTTGATACAGTTGGCGAAAGCGCATAAATAAATGCTTAAAAAGTTTTTATTGTTTCTTATAAAAATTTATCAAAAAATATCATCTTTAACTCATTCAAGATGTAGGTTTTATCCGACTTGTTCAGAATATACAAAACAAGCAATAATTAAGTATGGAATCATAAAAGGTGGATGGCTTGGGATAAAAAGGATTTGCAGATGCCACCCTCTAAATGAAGGTGGATATGATCCTATTCCTGGAGTAAATGAAGGTGCAAATGAGGAGTAATATATAGCAAAATTTCTAGTTTTTCCATACCCTCACTAGCAAATTTATTTTTTTACAGATATTAATCCTATATGAAAATAGGATTCTTACGAAAATTTTATCCATTAATAAATAAATCATCCAAAAATATAAAATGGCGCCCCTTAACTGATAATGAGTTGGATATTTCAATGAAAGAACCACAAATGATTGCCAATTGCTATGATGATGCGACACGATATTCTTTACTTGCATCAACTAAAGGCAGAGATACTTTTCGGAAAAGAGTTAAAATTCAAAAGAATAGATATAAAGACCCCGCATACAAAATAAACTTAAATATAAAAGGGAAAAATGAAGTATACACATCAAAAACAAGTGACTACTTTCAAAATTTTTATGATATATATAGAAATTTCAACAGCATCCCAGAAGATACAGTTGAATCAGGATTCCCAGCGAAATTAGGATTAGGAACAAGCATCGGAATCTCTAAAATGATTTCAAAACACCCTGGTCAAAAACCATTGATATCAAGACTATATTTATGGCCATTTTTTGAAAACAGAAATTGTGAATTCAATAAACCGTCAAACGCTTTCAGATGGTATACAGGGATAGAACCAACTACGATAGGCGAAAGTGGACTTAATCAAACATTAAAACAACATAAAGAAGAAGCTATACAAACTTTAGAACAATTAGGAGAATCTTCAAATAAAGATTATAGCTTTGTTGCAATAAGTGGAGGTAAGAAGCCTAAAAATGGGGCAAAATGGCATTGCTACCCAATTTTAAATGTAGATAAAAATAACAGAAATGTCACAGTTTTAAATAAAAGAACTAACGAAAATATAACTATGAGTTTTGATAAAGTTGTAGAAACATTTAAAAGCCTTGTCGGAATAAATTGGAAAAGTCAGGGATAAGATGCAAATAGTAAATGGCCACGAGAAGAACTCCACAAGGATTGTTAATTCTCCACTAAATAAATACAGATATATTTGATTAAAGATATGTGAACCATATACAAGTTAAAAGAGATGAGTAAGAAATAAAGAATAAAAAGACGGCTACTCAATTTCAGCCTATGAAGCAAAGTACAAGGCATTCTCCAGCATAAAAATATTTACTCTATACGTATGATATTTTGGCATATTTGGTTATGTTTTTTCAACTTGTTCCGTTAACTATAATATGGAAGACTTTTAGTTTTCCATACCTCCTCCCCAAGTCTAGTAGCCGCTCTGAACAAGACGGCTTTTTTTTGTGCTATGCACATAATCATGTTAGGTTTAGGTTCCAGTTATTTTTTAAGCAATAAATTTTTCAGTTTATTTTATTACTACTCGCCAAAAAGAACTCGCTACACATTTTATTTTAGGGTGCTATGCACATAATCATGTTAGGTTTAAGTTCCAGTTTTTTTTAAGCAATAAATTTTTCAGTTTATTTTATTTTTGCTCACCAAAAAGAACTCGCTACACATTTTATTTTAGGGTGCTATGCACATAATCATGTTAGGTTTAAGTTCCAGTTTTTTTAAGCAATAAATTTTTCAGTTTATTTTATTTCTGCTCACCAAAAAGAACTCACTACACATTTTATTTTAAGGTGCTACGCACGTATACATATGGGTTTAGAGTCGAGTTATTCGCTAAAATTAAAACTCCAAGATTAACTGTTAATTCCTCACCACTCATAACTCGTTGTTCATTTTTATTATTTTCTATTTGCCCCTTTTGGACTACTAACAAAACCAATACAGATTAACAAGTATTACTCTATTGGGTATGGGAAATTTTCTCCTTGTAGTTAAAATAAAAAGATTAACGCAAATGGAGGGAATTTTTATGTCAAAAGGAAGCGGTATGGGTAGAAAACGTGCTGGGTCACGTCCGGAAAAAGGAATTGGAAAGTGTGGAACATCTTCTAATAGTAAACAATGTGGAAATGGAAAATATGTTTCAAAAGGAAGCAAACAACAAGATTTACAGCTTAGTCAAGAGGCCTTACACCAAAAAAGCTCCAGCAAGGGTGTAGGAGGTCTTGAGTTTGATGAAGAGGAATGATAATTGAGTTTATTAAAAGTAAATATTTTTCTTATAAAAAGCAATTCTTTTTATATTTTGTCTTATATATAGTATAAGGTTAAAAATTATAGGATTTGTATGTCAAATATAAGAACAAAAATACTTGTAGGAACTCTGCTTTTGCTCCCATTCACATTAAAAACATGTAGGAATGATGCAAAAGAAGCAATAAAAATGGGAAAAAATTTAATAACAGCGACAATAAAACAACCTGTTAAAAAAGATACTTTCCAAATGGGTGATAGTACGGTAAAATCCGTATTAAAACAAGTTGCTGATGAAGAAAAGCTAGAAAAAGAAACAGCAACACTTGTAAAAAAACATTTTGATGAAGAGAGTTCTAAATTTCTTATGCTTACAGCGGATTCACCCGCAAAACAAAAATGTCTTTGTCAAGTAATTGAACAAAGTAAAAAGATAGACAGGCCACTATCCTCATATACAACGTCAGAGATAATCAATTGCAATGACAAGGACCAATTTGATTTTAATATGCGTTTAATAAGCGCAAAGAAGGCTAATAATGAATATTATTCAGAAGATGGAATGAGTAACATAATGTTTGTTATGGGAATCAGTTCATCTCCACAAACAATAAAAATGGCTGATAATATGATAAAGAATAAATTTCCTGAAGAAATCATTCCTAAAATCATTCATAGTACACATTCTTTTAATATGAAAGAAGATTTTAATAAAAAAGAGCTGGCAGTTAAACTAATAGAGTCAAAAGGTAAAGATGGCAAAGCCCAATTTACACCAGAAGAAATTTTACAAAAAATAACCGATTATAAATTACCTTTGGGCGAATAGATAAAGCCATTACGAGTGACGTAATTTGCGAATCGTGAACTACTTTCTTTTGGAATAAAGTAGTCAAGATTAAAACTAATCTCTAACTTTAAACAACAACAAAGAGAGAACTTATCATTTGATAAATTCTCTCTTTTTTTTAAAATAGGACTCGACAACTAGTTATTTTTCCAATAAGTTGTTCTTAAAATATTTAGTTCGGGATGATTCTGCCAAACCGATGATTGAGTATCATTGGTGAGAGGGAAGGGAGGGTAATTTACGCAACAAAAAAGAGGAACTAAATAATTCATTTAATTCCTCTTTTTTTAAAATAGGACTCGGCAACTAGTTATCTTCCCAGGAGGTGGTCCTCCAAGTATTTTTACCAAGGACTCCGTTTTTAAAATTATTTATTTTAAAAATGGAGGTAGGCAAGTCAGTTTGAAAAACTGCGAGCCGTATTGAATATTACGACCGTGTTCGGGATGATTCTGCCAAACCGATGATTGAGTATCACTGGTGAGAGGGAAGGGTGGATAATTTACGCAACAAAAAAGAGAGAACTTATCTTTTGATAAATTCTCTCTTTTGTTTAAAATAGGACTCGGCAACTAGTTATCTTCCCAGGAGGTGGTCCTCCAAGTATTTTTACCGCAATAAGTCTTTACGACCGTGTTCGGGATGGGAACGGGTGTTTTCCTCACGCTTGGTCACCGAGAATCTTGTGTCGTTGTCTATATATTTCAATAGATCAACTTCTTTGTACTTCTCGTACCCTGAAAGTTGCATAATGATTATAAGCTTTTTAGATTTTTCAACATTGCTGTCGAAAATCCGTTACGCATCGTCTTTGATATTAACCTAATTTTTACTTAGCCTAATAGCTCCTGTGGAGTTTCCTTTCGAAAACTCTTACGTCGCTATCGTTATGTTTGTCCTGCTTGTCACACTTGCGTGTGCCAACACCGACAAACACCGGCTTCGCTTTTTAGGAAAAGCCCTCGTCCGATTAGTATCAGTCGACTGAAAATGTTGCCATTCTTACATCTCTGACCTATCAACCGCGTGGTCTACACGGGGACTTACTAGCTTATGCTATGAGAGATCTCATCTTGTGGTGGGCTTCGTACTTATATGCTTTCAGCACTTATCCACTTGGAACACAGCTACTAGGCGTTTACCCTTGGCAGGATAACCCATACACTGGCGGTTCCCTCTTCCCGGTCCTCTCGTACTAAGGAAGACTCCACTCAAATCTCTTGCGCGTATACCGGATATGGACCGAACTGTCTCACGACGTTCTGAACCCAGCTCGCGTGCCGCTTTAATGGGCGAACAGCCCAACCCTTGGAACGTACTACCGCTCCAGGATGCGACGAGCCGACATCGAGGTGCCAAACCTCCCCGTCGATGTGGACTCTTGGGGGAGATAAGCCTGTTATCCCTATGGTAACTTTTATCCGTTGAGCGATGGCCCTTCCATGCAGAACCACCGGATCACTATATCCTACTTTCGTACCTGCTCGACTTGTAAGTCTCACAGTCAAGCTCCCTTTTGCTATTGCACTCAATGGTTGATTTCCGACCAACCTGAGGGAACCTTTGAACGCCTCCGTTACTCTTTAGGAGGCGACCGCCCCAGTCAAACTGCCTACCAGAAACTGTCCCTTGCCCTGTTGTTAGAGGGATCAAGGTTAGAATTCAAATTATTACAGAGTGGTATCTCAACGATGACTCCACAAAAGCTGACGCTTCTGCTTCATAGTCTCCCACCTATACTGCACAATAAGAACCCAAATTCAATTTCAAGCTACAGTAAAGCTCAATAGGGTCTTTCTGTCCTGGTACACGTAATCCGTATCTTCACGGATAATCCAATTTCGCCGAGCCTCTCGCCGAGACAGCGTCCAAATCGTTACGCCATTCGTGCGGGTCAGAACTTACCTGACAAGGAATTTCGCTACCTTAGGACCGTTATAGTTACGGCCGCCGTTCATCGGGGCTTAGTTTCAGGGCTTCGCATTGCTGCTAACTCTTCCACGTAACCTTCCGACACCGGGCAGGCGTCAGCCCCTATACATCGTCTTAATCGACTTAGCAGAGACCTGTGTTTTTGGTAAACAGTCGCTTGGACCTATTCACTGCGACCCTATCATGCTCCACGAGTAAATCGCTTCACACTACCAGGGTACCTCTTCTCCCGAAGTTACGAGGTAATTTTGCCGAGTTCCTTAGCGAGAGTTGTCTCGCGCACCTTAGTATTTTCTACCAACCTACCTGTGGCGGTTTCGGGTACGGATACCTGACATTCTCGATTGCGAAGATTTTCTTGGCAGTGTGGATTCAACATCTTCAAGTCCGTAGACTCTCCTCATAACGCCTCAGTTTATAACGAATTAGCGGATTTTCCTACTAACTCTACCTACACGCTTAAACAGCCTCTTCCGATCGGCTGCATGCCTATCCTCCTGCGTCCCTCCGCATCTGATAACGAATATCAAATAGTTCAGGAATATCAACCTGATGTCCATCGCCTACGCCTTTCGGCCTCAGCTTAGGTTCCGACTAACCCCCCGCGGACGAGCCTGCCGGGGGAAACCTTAGGTTTACGGTGCATTGGATTCTCACCAATGTTTTCGCTACTTATGCCGACATTCTCACTTCTGCCTCGTCCACTAGTCCTTACGGTCTAGCTTCACTCTACTACAGAACGCTCCCCTACCCACTAAGATAAATCTTAATGACACAGTTTCGGTTATATACATGAGTCCCGGTGTATTTTCGGCGCGGAGTCACTTGACCAGTGAGCTATTACGCACTCTTTCAAGGAATTGCTGCTTCTGAGCCAACCTCCTGGTTGTCACAGTAACTCTACCTCCTTAACCACTTAGTATATATTTGGGACCTTAACTGGTGTTCTGGGCTGTTTCCCTCTTGGCCATGGATCTTATCACTCATAGCCTCACTGCCAGACAATAACATTACAGGCATTCGGAGTTTGACATTGTTTGGTATGACATTTCGTCACCCGCACAAAACCAGTGCTCTACCTCCTGTAAGATAAATCTGACGCTGTGCCTAAACGCATTTCGGGGAGAACCAGCTAGCTCTTGGTTCGATTGGCATTTCACCCCTAACCACAACTCATCGTCTGATTTTTCAACATCAGTACGTTCGGACCTCCACGTAGTGTTACCTACGCTTCATCCTGGTCATGGTTAGATCACCAAGGTTCGGGTCTATCACATGTTACTTAACGCCCTATTCAGACTCGATTTCTCTATGGCTCCGGATATTATCTCCTTAACCTTGCAACATACGATAACTCGCCGGCTCATTCTTCAACAGGCACGCCATCACACTATTAATAGTGCTTTGACTGGTTGTAAGCTAATGGTTTCAGGATCTATTTCACTCAGCTTCTCACTGTTCTTTTCGCCTTTCCTTCACAGTACTCGTTCACTATCGGTCACTGACTAGTATTTAGCCTTACCGGATGGTCCCGGTGGATTCAGACAGGGTTTCACGTGCCCCGCCTTACTCGGGATACTTAAAGAAGTTTAATTGTTTTCGTTTACGAGGCTATCACTCTCTATGGCTCAACTTTCCAGTTGAATTTAACTACCAATTAAATTTGTAACTTCTCGAATGGTCTACATACCATTCTATAAGTCCCACGACCCCTCTTGCACAACAAATGTAGTCTATCACGTACAAAAGGTTTAGGCTCTTCCAATTTCGCTCGCCGCTACTATCGGAATCATTAGTTTATTTTCTATTCGTCCTGTTACTAAGATGTTTCAGTTCACAGGCTTTCCCTCCTACAGACTATGTATTCATCTGTGGATTCTAAGGTTTGAACCTTAGTTGGTTTCCCAATTCGGATTCCCTAGGATCAAGGTTATTTAGCAACTCCCCTAGGATTATCGCAGCTTTACGCGTCCTTCTTCGGCTGTCAGTGCCAAGGCATTCCCCATTAGCTCTTTGTAGCTTTACCTAATAAAGTCTCTAAGTTGTTACACTTATTAACTCTATATTTTATGGTTTATTATCATTGATGATTACGTATTATTATTTTTGATAACAGTATTACTCTCAATATCTATTGCTAGACATTAATCATTTTACTTATATATCCTTCTAAACAACTCCGTGTGAAATTATTTAGAATAATATACGCTTATAATCTTATGCAATTTTCAATGTACAAGTCCTTTGTTTACTTTCGCAAACATTGGAAATAGAATAGTCTGAAAACTATATACTCGTCGTTCGAGCCTCTTACACAAAGTTAAATGATAGACAAAAACCTTTGTGTTGTCAACAGCTTCGACCTTGGGAATGTGCGCTTGTTATGCCTGTTTAGCTCCTGTGGAGTTTTATTACTAAAACTCTTACGTCGCTATCGTTGAGTTCCGTCTTCAAAATCCTTGCACTGCTGCAAGTCTTTTTAGACTTCACTCCGGCTACGCATATCTCCCTAGAAAGGAGGTGATCCAGCCACACCTTCCGGTACGGCTACCTTGTTACGACTTCACCCCAGTCACCAACCCTACCTTAGGACGCTGCTTCCTTGCGGTTAGCTCACGTACTTCGGGCGTGGTCGACTTCCATGGTGTGACGGGCGGTGTGTACAAGACCCGGGAACGTATTCAACGCAGCGTGCTGATCTGCGTTTACTA
>Ga0302286_10001283_pt1 | contig 18915 bp, 16 predicted proteins | sample III_Fen_E2_3_FD_198765 | JGI IMG/M metagenome (GOLD analysis project Ga0302286, IMG submission 198765) | Peat permafrost microbial communities from Stordalen Mire near Abisko, Sweden - III_Fen_E2_3 | ecosystem: Environmental > Terrestrial > Soil > Wetlands > Permafrost | place: Sweden: Abisko...
GCTGTTCGTGCTTATATAACAGAGACTGCGTTCGGAGTAGTTTCTTGTCTTGTATTCTGAATAACCACCTGCTTTGAGAGTTGAAAAAATATTACCTGTTTTAATTTTTTGCTCAAAATTAATGGCTGCTGTGCCCACATATTCATGATTCGAAAGATAAAGCCTTCCAAGTTCATTTATGCTTGCACCGGGTGGTAAAACATATTCATATACTCCGTCGGCATTCTGTTTCATATTCCAGTTCTGACGATCCGGTTCAATCCTGTTAGCATATGCGAAACCGGTATTCCAATCGAGTTTACCTTCCTTCTGCTCATTCAGTTTATGATTCCCGCTTAATTGACCTGAATAAGTTGTGCGACTAGAATATTGATTGCTAAAATACTTAAAATTTGCAAGTCTGTAATTATTCCAACCCATGGTGTTTGCTGTCTTATCCACACCGATTTGATTCAGTAGATTATTAAATTCAAATTTATCTTTTCCATTAGCAGTTTGATAAGCCCAGTTATGCATCACCCCCACTTTAAATTCATTGGAATAAATATCAGCATGATACTTATATAAATAAGTTGGTATTTCAGTGGTAGGATCAAACCTTTCATAGGCATAGTTTTGCATATTGCTTCGCGTCGTATATGTGTTGCTGTAATTAATTGATGTTACTGTTCCCAGTATGGAACTGCTTTTCAGGTTCCATTTTTTACCAAAAGAGATAGCAGCTTTTTGATTTGGCAATGCCTTGCTACGATTTGCTACCCAATGATTATTTAATCGTAAAGCATATGCATCACGATCGGAGATGCTTAAGTTATTGAAGTCCGTTGGAAAACCGGCAGGGATATTTCGGGCTGAACTCCCCAGTCCTAAAAAGTCAAAAGTGGATCCGGGTAAATGATAAGTATCCATGAACGTTGATTTATCATTAAATCCAATATTGTATTCGACATTCAGGAAATTTTCATCGGGGATATTTTTGGTGAATATTTTAATAAAACCACCTGTAGCTTCTGAAGACAGTTCAGGTGCCCCTGTTTTAAAAATCAGTATATTATCAATCATACTGCTCGGGATGACATCGAATGAAAATGCTTTCACATCTGTTTCACTACTGGGTGTAGCAGCATCATTCAACCACACGTTGTTATATCGTTGGTTCAACCCCCGAACTACAATGAAACGATCGTCCAGAATGGTAATTCCCGGAATACGTTTTACCACTTCCGATGCATCACGGTCCAATGTCTTCGAGATTTGTTGTGATGAAATGCCATTTACTACCTGGACAGAAGATCGGACACTCTTTAACATGGAGAGTTCAGTATCTGTTTTACGCTGAGCTACCACCTGTACACTCTGGAGTTGCAAGGCAGCATCTTCGAGTTCGATATTCAGGGATGTCACTTTGTTCTTTACAACCAGTACATTTGGTATGCGAAGAGTAGTATATGAAACATATGAAATCACGAGTGTATATTTACCCTCTGGAACATGAGTAAATTTGTAATTCCCATCGATATCGGCTGCTGAACCGATTGATGTTCCTTCAATCAGGATCGTTGCACCGGTCAGGGGCTCCTTATTCTTTTTATCAGTAATATGTCCTTCAATACCTGTTTGTGCTTGAAGGATCAATGAAAATAATAACGCGAATACAATGAAAGATAAACGAGAGAAAATAAATTGTTTCATTTAGTTCTGAATCTTGGTTTCTTAATTCTGCAAAAGTAATTCATACCTATTTCAATGGGAAGAAAGGAATGTTACAATAGGATTACTAATCAGATTCTGTATAGAACTGCTTCCTTAAGTCTGGAAAAGACGGATTATAACAACATAAAAGCCGCTGTCGAATGTTATTCTCGACAGCGGCTTTTCTAATTCACTATTTACTCAAATTACTTCAACGGAACATATCCCACTTTTTCAACAATCGCCTGACCTTCGGCAGAAAGAATAAAATCCAATAGCGGTTTGGCTTTTGCTAAAGTTGATTTATCCAGATAGAAGAACAATGGACGAATGATAGGATACGTTTTATTCTTGGCTGTTTTTTCGTTAGGCTCTACAAAGTTCTTACCATCGAAAGAAACATGCAAGGCTTTAACTGATTTATTTACATAAGCCAATCCCACATAACCAATTGCACCTTTAGTTTGGCTTACCGACTGAACGATAGCACCGGTAGCAGGCATACTTAAGATTGAGCTCATATAGTTTTTGTTCAACAATACATATTCTTTGATAAAGTCATATGTACCTGAACTGGTTTCGCGGGAGTATGGAGTGATTTTTAAATCAGCACCACCCACTTGTTTCCAGTTTGTGATTTTACCTGTAAAAATGCCTTCCAACTGAGCACGGGTTAATTTTGAAACAGGATTAGAGGGATTGACTACTATTGCCAAGGCATCATAAGCAATTATTTTTTCCACAATCGATTTACCGGCTTCCTGACATTTTACCTTTTCATCAAACTTCATTTTACGTGAAGACATGGCAATTTCGGTAGTACCTTCCAAAAGGGCAGCAATCCCGACACCACTACCACCACCAATCACAGTTACCGATTTCCCTGTTTTCTTTCCAAAAGCCTCTGCTTCTTTTTGAGCCAAAGGCAATACAGTGTCACTTCCTTTAATTTTCTGAGCATAGAACGATGGTGCAAGTGCGCAAACCATCATAAGCGATAAAAATAGTTTTTTCATTTTTTTTGTTTTGTTTTACTCCCTCAACTCCTGGTTGGTTTGAGGAATTAGTTTTTAATTTAGAATTAGTTAGTTCACCCTACCGGGTTAAGAGTCTTAGAATTTATATTGTAAGCGTATAGTTACTAAATTGTCAGTCAAATCTTTTGTATATCCTTTCAAAGAAGAAGCATATTTGGTTACTTTTTCATTTGTAACCATATCGTAATAAGCCATTATGCGAATATTGTTGTTCATACGATACATGTAACCAATCCCTAAAGTTGAATAAGCGACATCTGCTTTTCCTGTTTTGGCGGCAACACCTATTTGGGTACCGTTTACGGAAGTATTCGGATCATACCAGTCATATTTCACAACGATAGAGTGTTTTGTGTCGGCAATATCCTGTACGAAATTTATATAACCTCCGCTAAAAGGACGAATATAAGTGTCAAAAGCAGCAGTAGCAGTCGGGTCGTATCCATTCGGACTTGCTGAACTGGTTGGAGAACCAGGTTGTTTTCCTGTGATATATTCTCCACGGATCTGGCTCAACCCCAAGTCGGAAGAAATACTGAACTGACCATCAATTCCGAAATACGAACGATCGGCAAATGAATTTAAATTGGTAGCAGTACTATCGACTGAAAAAGCATTACTTTTCATGGTATATACCTTTTTGGTTGTCTGAAGAATTGATCCTGCATACATGGATGCACCTATACCGAATTTCATGGTTTCAAAGGCTTTGTTATAGGTCAAGTGTGCAACCAGGTCTTTCTTACCTTTATAGTCTTTGCTGATGGCATTACCGGCAACTAATCCTGCCTCCAGTTTCAACACAGCCCAGGGGGATGTTTTAGGAGCCTGAATGGTCAACATAGATCCCAGCGTTTTTTCGTCCGGAAAAAGAGTCTGGATTAACCGGCTACGTTCCGGGGATTCCAGTTTAGACGAAGAATATCCTATTTCATATCCGAAAGGATTGTCAAACACCCCGCCTTTAAGTGCAAGTGTATTCACCCAGGGGTCAAGTATATTCAAATAAAGGTCTTTTGTTTTTAATCCACCTTCAGAAATGTCAAATTCAACTACAGCCTGGCAACCGAAATCTTCATAAGTAGCTTTCAAGCGGCCACGGCGTACGCCATAACGGTTATAGTTATTAGCTCCTGCAACTTTTTCAGAGCCATTATTAGCAATCCCAACTTTCATATCGTTGGATTTGTTAAGTGCCGAGTCTAATTGAGAAGACTGCCATTGAGCCTGAATGTAACCACTAAATTTTAATTTCTTAGCTTGAGAAGCGGCGTCTTCAAGTAAATTAAGGCGTTGTTCATGCACATTCAGGGTATCTACTTTTTCCTCCTGTGAAAAAGCAAAGGTCGAGCTGAGAAGACCTAAAGCGATAATTGTAATAGCTTTTAATTCCATTTCAATTTAGTTTTTAGTTTTTTTCTTTTAAATATTTATCCTTATTTTCGATGCAAAGAAACTGCGATCAGGTTACAGTTTTCTGTCAAATGTATTACATTGTTGTTACATTTCGGGGACCCAAAATTAAGTTTAAATCATTCTATAAAAACAAGTGAAACATGACCTTATATATACCCGAAAAAAGAAGAGCAAGAAAAGAAATTTCGTAACATCTTTGTAACATGTTCTTCATTCCATCTTAATATAAATACTATTCCTTTGCAGTGTTTTTAAAATATACACAGCGTGAAACGATTTTTTGAAAAATTAGTAGAAGGAGCATTATTGCTGAGTGGTAGTATTACTAGTATTACGATTTTACTTATTGTAATATTTTTATTCAAGGAAGCCTCCGGATTATTCAATAGTCCTGTGATCGAAAATGGATATGTACTGGCATTTAATAAAGCAAACCCTGTAAATAAACTTAGCTCGTATGAAATCAAAGAAATTTTTGATGGCAAGATCACGAACTGGGATGAAGTCGGGGGAAAAGACCAGGCTATTGAATTGGTTCGCCTGAGTGATCTGACAAAATACTATACAGAAGAAGAACTTGGAGCCTCTTTTGAGAACATACCGGCAAAAGCCAGTGAGTTAACGGCTAAACATCCGGGTATTGTCCTTTTTCTACCGAAACAATATGTAGCAAAAAACTTTAATGGTACGCTGCTTAAACAGGAGACGCTGCGTCCGGGTGATTTCTTTGGAGGAAAAGAATGGTATCCTACTGCCTCCCCTTCCCCGCAATACGGTTTATTACCCCTCTTACTCGGTACAATATGGGTCAGCCTTGGAGCGATCCTGCTATCCTTACCTTTCGGAATAGCAGTAGCAGTCTATCTGGCAGAGATCTCCTCGTTGCGTATACGCAACATTTTAAAGCCAGTAATTGAATTATTGGCAGGTATTCCCTCGGTAGTATATGGTTTTTTTGGATTGGTAGTAGTAGTTCCCTTTTTACAACGTACCTTTCAGCTACCCGTGGGGGAGACTGCCTTGGCCGGAAGTATTATTCTGGGAATAATGGCTTTACCAACCATCATTACCGTGGCCGAGGATGCCATGCGTACAGTACCACGGGCAATGAAGGAAGCCAGCCTTGCTTTAGGCGCTACACACTGGCAAACAATATACAAAGTTATCATCCCGTATTCAAAGTCAGGGATTACATCGGCTGCCGTACTTGGAATAGGGCGTGCCATTGGTGAAACCATGGCTGTTTTGATGGTGACAGGAAATGCAGCTGTCATACCCCACACCTTGCTGGAACCTGTACGGACCATCCCTGCAACCATCGCTGCAGAATTAGGGGAAGCATCCGTAGGAAGCGGACACTATCAGGCATTGTTTGCTTTAGGCTGTATCCTTTTTATCATCACTATGATTATCAGCATAAGCATTGAATTTATTGGGAGAAAAAAATATCAATAAAAAAGGCCTCCAACCCCTAAAAGGGAGTAAGAAATGTAAATCGTTTCGAAAATAATAAAACAGAATAAACTGCGTCTTTAACTCCCCTTGAGGGGTTGGGGGTAGTATCTTTAGAAAAAAAACATTATGACACCAATTATACCGGCAAAACAAAACGATAGGAATAAACGTTGGTCACAGGCCATTGCCTTTACGATCTTTAAACTGATGAGTTATTCAGTGGTTGCAATTTTAATATTGATCCTTGGGTTTATTGTTTCAAAAGGAATCGGTGTGATCAGCTGGGACTTTTTAACAAAAGCACCTGAGGATGGAATGACCAAAGGAGGTATTTTTCCGGCCATAGTAGGGACACTTTGCCTGGTAGCAGGCAGCAGTCTGTTTAGTTTCCCGATCGGGATAATGTCAGGGATTTACATGAACGAATATGCAGCCGGCAGTAAAATAGCCACTTTTATACGTATAATGACGAATAACCTGAGTGGTGTACCTTCAGTAGTATTTGGATTGTTCGGAATGTCGTTGTTTGTCAATACGATGAAGTTCGGGGATTCTATTTTAGCCGGTTCGCTTACATTAGGATTACTTTCATTACCTTTGGTGATCCGGACTACCGAGGAGTCACTCAAAGCTATCGAGAATTCGTACCGGGAAGGAAGCATGGCATTGGGAGCCACCAAATTACAAACTATCCGGAAAGTAGTGATGCCTATGGCATTTCCAAATATCATTACCGGTTTAATTTTATCGATTGGCCGTGTATCGGGAGAAACAGCACCAATCTTATTTACAGTAGCTGCCTATTTCTTACCAAAATTACCGACCAGCATTTTCGACCAGGTCATGGCATTGCCATATCATTTATATGTGATTTCAACAAGTGGAACCGACATAGAAGCTTCCCGCGGAATTGCCTACGGAACTGCCCTGGTATTGATTGTGATTGTATTATTAGTGAATATACTGGCAACGACCTTAAGAAGCTATTTTTCAAAGAAAGTAAAAACGAACTAAGGATAGTAGGTAGCATTCCAGACTGGAAATACCAGTCTGAAAATTAAATGAAACAATAAAGCAAAATTATAGGAGACTATACTAATTTAATTCCTCTTTAGGGGCTAGGGGTTATTTTAGTTTCATAAGAGTTAGTAGAAAAAAGTAGTAAGTAGAAAATAAAAAATAATAACGACAGGTGGCTGGTAACAGTTGGCCGGTGATATACAAAAAGAACATGCTAACCATTGACGCAAAAAATGTTGATTTTTATTACAGCGATTACCATGCGCTGAAGAATATAAATATTGAAGTGGAAAAGAACAAGGTAGTTGCCCTGATAGGACCCTCGGGTTGCGGTAAATCGACTTTTCTACGGATACTCAACAGGATGAATGACCTGATTCCCGGAACCCGTATGACAGGAACTGTCCTGGTGGAAGGAGAAGATATTTATGCCCCGAATGTACATGTGGATGAATTGAGAAAACAGGTCGGTATGGTATTTCAAAAACCGAATCCGTTTCCTAAATCCATTTTCGAGAATGTGGCTTATGGGTTGCGGGTTAATGGCATAAAGGACAAAGATTACATAGAACAAAGGGTCATAGAATCCATTAAATCAGCTGCCCTGTGGGATGAGGTAAAGGATAAACTGAAGAAATCGGCATTCGCATTATCGGGTGGGCAACAACAACGGCTTTGCATCGCACGGGCATTGGCTATCTCCCCGAAAGTAGTATTAATGGATGAACCAGCATCAGCACTTGACCCTATATCAACTGCTAAGATAGAGGATTTGATCTACGAACTAAAAAAAGATTACACGATTATTATTGTGACACACAACATGCAACAGGCTTCCCGTGTTAGTGATAAAACAGCTTACTTTTACCTGGGTGAAATGATTGAATTTGATGAAACCACCAAAATCTTTACTAATCCACAACAGGTATCTACTCAAAATTATATTACAGGAAGGTTTGGTTGATGAGAATTGACTAAAGTCTAAGGACAAAAGACTGTTTTTTATCTGAGTAATAAATTATTAAACAAATAACCCGTCAAAGCCTAAAGACATTTGACTTTATACTTTCGACATTCGACATTATTTATGAGACACATTGAACAAGAATTATCAGGCCTGCGACAAGATTTAATAGACATGTGGAGATTGGTAATTTCACAGGTATCCAATGCCGGTGAAGCTATCTTATTGTTCGACAAAGATCTGGCCGCTAAAGTAAACATGCGTGAGAAAAAAGTAGATGCCTATGAGTTAAAGATTGATGGGTACTGTGAGAATATCATTGCCCTGTATCAACCCGTAGCAGTCGACCTTCGTTTTGTACTTGCTGTTTTTAAAATCAACTCCAACCTGGAACGGATTGCCGATTTCGCAAATGGGATCTCTCACATTCTGGTTGATAACCCATCTGTGATCCTTGATGCTGAGGTGATATCTGACACGCGACTTCAAAACATGATCAATCAGGTAAATAAAATGCTGGCTCAAGGATTGGAGGCTTTTGAGAATGAAAAGTCAAACTTTGCTGCTGCCATTTTCAACGAAGATTCTCAAGTGGATGAAATCAATGAAAGTGCTGTAAAAATCATTGCCGACTATATTCAAAAGAATCCTGACAGGGCATACGAATGCCTGCAGCTTATAGGTATATTCCGAAAACTGGAACGGATTGGTGATCATTGTGCAAACATTGCTGAAGAAATATTCTTTTACATTGATGCAAAAGTACTTAAACATGCACCTAAAAACATAAAATGATTGGCGACTTGATTGTCTAAATTGTTGATCCCAACTGTGTAAATACAGCTGAAAAAGAGATAAACCACCAACGGTCTATCTCTTTTTCCGTTAATTCCAGGTATATATAAAAGAATTTAATTTTTTGTCATATCTTTGTAATAGTTATTACACAGATAAGAAATATGTTAGTTGTTACTTTGTATCAAATTTATAATATAAAAGTATATGAATCCATATCGAATTTTAGTTGTTGACGACGAAGAAGATTTATGTGAAATCCTTCAATATAATCTGGAAACCGAAGGATATACGGTCGATGTGGCCTATTCGGCAGAAGAAGCTTTGAAAAAGGACATTACAAGTTACAACCTCCTGTTACTTGATGTGATGATGGGCGAAATTTCAGGGTTTAAAATGGGACGTATTCTGAATGACAATCCTAAAACCGCGAACGTCCCAATTATTTATCTCACTGCAAAAGATACCGAGACTGACCGGTTGACCGGGTTTAATATCGGGGCAGATGATTATATATCAAAACCATTCTCTATCCGTGAAGTACTGGCCCGTGTAAAAGCAGTAATCCGACGAATAGAATCAAATAAAACAGATTCACTCCCACCACTTCAATTGAGCTATGAAAAACTGGAGATGTCATTGCAAAATAAAAAAGTCATGCTCGAAGGTATTGAGATACCATTTACAAAGAAAGAATTTGAAATCCTCAGGCTCCTGTTGGAAAATAAGAACCGTGTATTTTCTCGTGACGAGATGTTGAACCGGGTTTGGAGTGATGAAGTAATTGTACTCGATCGTACTATTGATGTAAACATAACAAGACTGCGTAAAAAGATAGGACCCTACGGTAAAAACATAGTTACCCGGCTTGGATATGGGTATTGTTTTGAAGAATGAACCTAAATCCCCTAAAGAAAACTTTTAAGAATTTTAGAGAACAGGGCTTACTACAAAAATATATCATAACTAATATTATCCCCTTAAGGGGTTAGGGGTTTTATGAATCTAAACAAACGAATATTCCTGTATTTCTTCAGCATCTTTTTTTTAATGCTGTCTATCATCTGCTTCTTTCAGTACCTGCGGGAGAAAGAATTCCGCACCGAGCAACTCGACCAGCAGCTGACCACCTATAACTATACGATAAACCGCTTTATCGTGGAACAACATCCTGACTGGGATAAGTTAAAGGATTATGTCAGCCTTTTCCCGGACAGTGCTTTACGGGTTACAGTCATTGACACCACGGGAGTAGTATCTTTTGATTCGTCCGTAAAGAAAGATACAGTACTCGAGAATCACCTGAATCGTCCTGAAATTGAGATGGCTAACTATTCAAGCAACGGGAAAGCTATCCGTCACTCCGTATCCACCGGAAAAGAATATTATTACCTGGCCCACCGGTTTCCAAATGGTTATATCCGAAGTGCCCTACCTTATAATGTGAGCCTGGTAAGCATGCTCAAAGCCAATACCCTTTTTCTGTATTTTATGGCCTTTGTATTAATCCTGGCCGTACTGGCATTGTACATAATCTCCCGGAATTTTACACGTTCCATCGACAGACTGCGTATCTTCACTCAAAAAGCAGAAAAGGAGGAAATCCCTGATATTGATATTGAATTTCCAAATGATGAATTAGGCGAAATCAGTAAAAACATTGTGCAGCTTTACCGATTGCTGTTGGTTACCAAGGATGAAGTAATCCGGGAGCGTGAGAAATTAATAAAACATCTGCAGATTTCTCAGGAAGGCCTGGGTATCTTTTCCTCCCAAAAGAAAGAAATACTAGCCAATACCCACTTTATTCAATTTACCAATATCCTTGCCGATCAGCAATGTGAGAGTTCGGATGCAATTTTTTTACTCCCGGAATTTGAAGACATCAATGAATTTATAGATCAAAGTCTTCGCAACAACGAACTGAAGCGTAAGAAGCTGATCGTGGAGAAAGACGGTCATGTTTTTTCGGTACAATGTATCGTTTTTCAGGATAATACTTTTGAAATATCCATCAACGATATTTCGGTTCAGGAACATGAAAATGAACTGAAACGTCATCTGACACAAAACATATCCCATGAGTTGAAAACCCCGGTTAGCAGCATTTTAGGCTATATGGAAAGCATCCTCGAAAACCCGGACATGGATACTAAACGTCAACGTTTCTTTGTAGAACGTTCGTTTCAGCAGGCTCTTCGGCTGAGTGCGCTGTTACAGGACATCACCACCCTCAACAAAATGGATGAAGCCAAACGTCTTTTCGAGAAAGAGCCGTGTAATGTATCAGAAGTAATTCAGGATGTACTCAATGATGTTCATTTGGAGATCGAACAAAAGGAATGCGAAGTACTCAAAAACTTTGGACCAGACATTCAAATTCAGGGCACCCGATCGCTCATTTACTCCATTTTTCGCAATCTTCTCGACAACACCCTTGCCTATGCCGGAGAGAAACTCACCATCGACATTAGTTGCTACCGTGAAGACGAACAATTCTATTATTTTTCTTTCAGTGATAATGGCATTGGGGTTGACGAAACACATCTTACCCGGCTTTTCGAAAGGTTCTATCGCGTTGATAAAGGCCGCAGTCGTAAGATGGGAGGTACAGGCCTGGGACTGGCTATTGTAAAAAATGCTGTCCTTAACCACCGCGGAAAAATATCAGCGAAATTAGTTCCAACAGGTGGGTTGAGTTTTATATTTACTTTGCGGAAATATTAGTCGATTAAATCAGTTCCACAGTCATTTATCAAGACATTCACACTATTATTTTACCGTTGTACTGAATCATATTAACGTTGTACTGATTTTATTTTCTAACGTGCTTCTGTCTTGTTTATTTTGCATACAATCTGTTTCTTGGAATCATTTCCGGTTTATGAAAAAATGATATGTATGAAAAAAATCACTCTTCTCTTTCTGGCAATTACGGCATTGTCACTCGGGACAACTGCCCAAACTACAATTTTCTCAGAGACATTTGGAACAACACAGGCAACCAGAGGCACCTGCGTCTCCGTGGCTGTCCCGGGGACAGCTGAAGCCGACAAGTATGATCCTCAAAAAAACGAGCAATATGTCGATCATGTCTGGAGTGTTGATTCACATGTATGGAATGAGGGAGTTATGTATGCACAAACTTCTGTTGCAACAACCAATCCCGGCGCATGTGATGATTCCGGGACAACACTGAATATACGTACCAACAATCCCTCTACTTTTTCGGGAGCTAGTGGAAATGGAAACTTGTATTTCAATGCAAATACGGGCAATTCTTTTACAATCAGTGGGATTAATACCCTGGGATATAAGAATATCAGCCTGGGATTTGGAGTGTATGGAAAAAACAAAGCTGATGTCACTTTATTAAAACTTCAATACAACATTGGTGCGGGCCTGACGGAGCTGGGAGCTACACAGATCGGAGCATTAAGCACTACAAAAGCAACATGGTTGTTGGTTTCGATCCCGATGATTCCAACCGTTGCCGCTTTAAGCCTTACCTTTTCCACCCCCAATACAAATGCCCTGAATGTAAGTGCCCCCATAGAAATACGTATTGATGATATTACAATTACCGGTACTGCTGCATCTACGTTGGTTAACTCTATCAATCCGGACAATCGTAAAGTATTTGCCTCGAATGCAAGCATCACGTTGGTTGGATTTACAGCAGGAAACATTGAAATATACAATGCCCAAGGCAAAAAAGTATTTGCATCAGAGCTGAAGGAAACCATTCAGACCCAATTGACAAAAGGATTGTATATTGTCCGGGTGGGCGATTTCAGCCAGAAAATAAATTTGTAAACTTCACGTCAGAATAAAACCTCTACCCGAAGTGCTCTCACAAGTACTTCGGTTTTTTTTATGGATTGTTTTTTGTCTTTTCATCTCTATTCCGTATATTTGCCCTTCACCCAATCCATACCACCCATGCCATTATTTAGCAATAAATGGACCCCGCTTTTTCTGAGTAACTTTCTGGGAGTTTTCAATGATAATTTTGTAAAGAATTGCATCATTTTTATTGCAATTGGATGGTCCATGCCCTCATGGATGACACAATCACAACTGATATCCATGGTTTCAGCTTCCCTGGTGGTGCCCTATCTTTTTCTTTCACCATGGGCTGGACGCCTGGCGGTTATCTATTCCAAAAAGAAAGTATTCCGCCTCTGCAAGTTGCTGGAAATACCGGTACTGGCAATAGCTTGTGTGGCGTTTTATTATCAATGGGTCATGCTGGCGATATTTACGGTGTTGATCATGGGCGTTTTGAGCTGCATGTATTCGCCGTCCAAGTACAGCCTGATTCGCGATATCGGGGGTGAAGAAGGTGTATCGTTCGGGAGTGGGGTATTTGAGATGATGGCCTTCCTGGGAATACTTACCGGGACAGTAGCAGCTTCCATCGTCTCTGATAGATATAATTCGGGAATGGTCTTTGGATTATTTCTCGGACTGGCATTGCTCGGTTACCTGATGACACGTTCAATCCGGGCACAGGAGTTACCTGTGAAAAAAGATGGTGTAGGAACATTAAACCCCTTACGATTTTTGATTGAATCTTTCGGGTTCGCCCGGAAGCATACTTCTGTCAATAGTGCAGTATTGGGGGCATCGGCGTTCTGGCTTATCGGAGGCATGTTGCAAATGAATCTGGTCATCCACTGCAAGCAGGTTTATCAGGCTTCAAATACTGCCACAGGCATGGTCATGGCATGTGCTGCAATTGGCATTGCATTGGGGTGTTGGGCGGCAGGCCGCATATCCGGAAAAGAAGTAAAAAAAGGCCTGATACTTATTGGGATCGGGGGCATGAGCATCCTGTTCCTTATTCTGACAGTTATCCCCCTTGGCATGGGATTCTTTGTGGTCTGCGTCTTTGGTGTGGCATTCATGGGCGGCCTGTTTCAGATACCCTGCCTGTCCATGCTCCAGAATGCCGGACTGGGTCGTAAACTAGGTGATATGATTGGTTATCTGAACCTGATCACCTTTATATTTGTTCTGCTTGGGACCTTATTATTCTCTCTGACTACCTTTTTTACGGCCGAAAACAGCTTTGCAGTATTTGGAGTAATTCTGACCATTTGCCTGTTGGTCACCTTGTACTTCCTAAAGAAGTCACCCGTGTATTGGAATGAGACGAAAAAAATGTTTACCCCTAACCCCTAAAGGGGAATACTGAAAAGCCCCTAACCCCTAAAGGGGAACTTAGTTACTTCATTTTTAAATTTAACAGCAGAAAATAATATCGCCAATACTAATTGAGTTCCCCTTTAAGGGTTAAGGGTTCTCCTAAATCCATGTTGTAAAACATACATTCAATAAATACAATTTTAATAGAGATTTCATACATTGCCCTACGATTTTTTTCATTGTAAAAACCAAAAATTTTTTAGTATTAATTCTTTTAATTTTAATACAATATGAAAGTATATCAATCGAATGAAATTAAAAACATTTCACTGCTGGGGTCGTCCGGCTCGGGGAAAACCACTCTCGCTGAAGCTATGCTTTTCGAGAGTGGTGTCATAAAACGCAGAGGCTCTGTGAACAGCCAAAACACAGTCTCTGATTATTTTCCCGTAGAAAAAGAGTATGGCTATTCTGTTTTTTCAACCATTATCCAAACAGAATGGCATGAAAAGAAACTGAATTTTATTGACTGCCCCGGTTCTGACGATTTTATTGGTGGCGTAGTGACTTCACTCAACGTAACCGATACCGCCCTTATCCTTCTCAATACCCAATACGGTGTTGAAGTCGGAACCAACAACCACTTCCGGTATACTGAAAAATTCAATAAACCCGTTATTTTTGTCACCAACCATCTGGATCAGGAAAAAGCTGATTTTGATCGTACGTTGGAACAATTGAAAGATAATTACGGCAACAAAATAGTGCAGATTCAATATCCGATCACCGTAGGTCCTCAATTTAATGCCGTAGTGGATATCTTGAAAATGAAAATGTATCAATGGAAGCCTGAAGGCGGAGTGCCGGATGTCCTGGAGATTCCCGATACTGAAATTGAGAAAGCACAAAACCTGCATAATCTATTGGTAGAGGCCGCCGCCGAACATGATGAAGCCTTGATGGAAAAGTTCTTCGATCAGGGTTCCCTATCCGAGGATGAGATGCGTATCGGTATCCGTAAAGGATTGCTGACCCGCGACATGTTCCCTGTTTTCTGTGTCTGTGCCGGACGTGACATGTGCGTTCGCCGGTTAATGGAATTTGTGTGCAATGTATCTCCAAGCGTAAACCAGACTGAAAAGCCTAAAACTATCGATGGCATTGAAGTTACTGCCGATCCAAAGGGTCCTGTAAGTATTTATGTCTTTAAAACAAGTGTCGAGCCACATATCGGGGAAGTATCGTACTTCAAGGTAATGAGTGGCACCCTCAAGGAAGGAGCCGACCTGGTGAATGTAGACAGGGACTCCAAGGAGCGTATCAGTCAGATATTCTCAGTGGCAGGCCAGATACGCACCAAGGTGGATGAAATAGTAGCCGGTGATATTGGTGCAACCGTAAAACTGAAAGATACCCGCACGGGGAATACTCTCAATGTAAAGGGCTGCGAATATGACTTCAAGGAGATTAAATATCCTGAGCCTAAATACCGTAGGGCTATTAAGGCCAAGCAGGAATCGGATGAAGAAAAACTGAATGAAGTCCTTACCCGCATGCACGAAGAAGATCCTACCTGGGTTATTGAACAATCGAAAGAATTAAAACAAACGATTCTCTACGGGCAGGGTGAATTTCATTTGCGCACCTTGAAATGGCGTGTCGAAAATAACGATAAAATAATCATTGAATTCAAGGAACCTAAGATTCCTTATCGCGAAACCATTACCAAAAATGCCCGTGCCGATTACCGTCACAAAAAACAATCGGGTGGTTCCGGCCAGTTCGGGGAAGTACATCTGATCATTGAGCCCTATTATGAAGGCATGCCGGCTCCTGATACTTTCCGCTTTAATGGCCAGGAATTTAAGATCAGTAACCGGGACTCCCAGGAAGTACAACTGGAGTGGGGCGGCAAACTGGTACTGGTAAACAGCATCGTAGGCGGTGCCATCGATTTGCGCTTCCTGCCTGCTATTATGAAGGGGATTATGGAACGTATGGAACAAGGTCCTCTGACAGGTTCGTATGCCCGCGATGTACGTGTGATCATCTATGATGGAAAGATGCACCCGGTGGATTCAAATGAAATCTCCTTCCGCCTTGCCGGACGGAATGCCTTCTCCCTGGCTTTTAAAGAAGCAGGCCCTAAACTGCTGGAACCTATCTACGATGTGATTGTACAGGCACCCTCCGATCGGTTAGGCGATGTCATGGGTGATCTGCAAGGCCGTCGGGCTGTTATTATGGGCATGCATAGTGAAAAAGGATACGAAAAGCTCACTGCGAAAATCCCGTTGAAAGAATTAGGCAGTTATTCGACTACCCTGAGTTCCCTGACCGGAGGACGGGCTTCATTCACCATGAAGTTTGCAAGCTATGAACTGGTACCAATGGATATTCAGGAAAAGTTGCTCAAAGAATACGAAGCTACGAAGAAAGAAGAGGAGTAAATCCTTGGAAATAAAAAGCAGTTATCCGGTAGACGGGTAACTGCTTTTTTATTGTTGATTTTTTGTGGTACACAGAAGAGTCACTATAGGTGTAGTTTACAAATTCAACACCACCCGCAACGCCTTATATCCCCCGGGACTGGTCTTGATTTGTTGTCCGTTCTTTAGAGTCAGCAATTGGTTTTGCTTTTCATACAGTTCAATCCGCGAAATCATTTCCACATTCACAATGACCGACCGGTGTACCCTGACAAACTGGTTATCGGGTAGATGTTCCTCGAAATACTTCATGGTTTGTTCCTTCAGGTATTTTCCCTGAGCTGTAAATATCTGTACATAATCTCCATCCGCTTGCAGGTAAAGTATTTCAGGCACCAACACCACATGGATCTTTGTTCCTGATTTCACAGCTACCCGTTCCAGAATTTCAACCGGTAAATCAGTCTTCGGTTGAATCTCTTCCATCACCGGACTTGTGTCGGTGGCTAGACCCGGTTTATTCTGTTGCAACAGAACCAGACGGAATTGAAGCATGATCATCATATAAATGAACAGCCCTATCAGTCCCCGGACTGGCAAGAGGGGAATAAACAGGACGGATACTTCATTGCCAAAAATCAAATAGCTAAAGCCATATCCGGCACTGAGCCAAATCACGATACTTAACAAAGCCATAGCCGTGTTATTCACCAGCCGCTGGTATAAAGTCAATGCTTCAAAGTTCCCGTATTTCACCACGCTCCACAACAGTATCCCGATCCCCCCAAAAACCGTAGCATGGATCACCCCATCAACCAGCACCATCCAGAATGGCAGTGCTATTAACCCCTGCAATACGAAAGTCTGCAACAAGGCATAGACCATCCACAGGAGGACATATTGAATGATTCGTGACGTACTTTCCAGAAATGGATGGTTCATCTTTCCTGAATTAGTTTCTTAATTCTCCGCCTCCAAAGACACAGGAGCCTGTAATAATAAGCTTGCGGGTAGTATCCAGCGGCTCCCGGGGTAAGCGGTTATCCTGGAATCCGCCAAACACGGCATCCAGGTGCGTTTCTACAAACCAGTCGCTGGGGACATAAATCGTAATTCCTCCAAATACAGCGTTTACTTCCAGAATGGTTTCTCCCACCGGCAGGCTGGTTCGGCGTAAGTCCAGGGTGATACCCCCAAATACGGCATTCAGATCACCTCCTTTAAATTCCGGGTCGAGCACGATATGGTCGCCACTGCCGAACACACTGTTCTTCGAAAAGCCTTCGTGATTATTCCCTCGTGACCAGTCGGAATGATCGTATCGGTTCGACCGATAGTGGTGATGGTGATGGTGATGATCCCTCCACCACCAGTCATTTCTCCATTTAGGGCCTGTAAAGTGTTGCATCAGGATTACAATCCCGGCACCAATCAGCAAAAAAGGCCAGTACACTTGAATAAAGTTGCCCTGAAGTCCATCCACCAGCTTGGGAATCATAAAGAATCCCCCAATAAAGATCAGGTACATAGCCGGTACCATTCTAAACCTGAATAAGTTGATAACCCCTAAGAGGATCAGCAACATTTGCCATGAAATGAGTATGCTCCTCAGTTTATCGGATATGAATCCAAAATTGGCGCCCAGAAATATGACTCCGATAACCATCAATACCAGTCCGAGACCTATCCCTCTGGTGTAGCCCGAACGAAACGAATTTTTCTCTTCATTTTCCATATGGTGTTTTTTTTAATTATGATGCAAAGATACAGGCAGGATACCTCTCTAAACAAGTAAAAATCGATGAACAAAGCGTAATTTCCCGACAAAAGCCTGAAATGGTACCTATAAAAATCCCCTGATATGCTTTTTAAAAGCTATCAGGGTATTTCTCCGCAGTAGGACAGGCTATTTTTTCAATAAATCCCGGATCTCAGTCAGCAATTGTTCTTCTTTGGATGGACCGGCAGGAGCTTCCTCTTTTTTCTTTGACATGGAATTGATTCCTTTCACAAACAGAAAGATACAAAACGCAACAATGAGAAAATCGAATGTTACCTGTATGAAATTGCCATAATTCAGGGTTACAGCTGCTTTTTTAACCCCATCGACTATCATAGCAGGCTTCATTTGCCATTTTAGGTCTACAAAATTGACTCCCCCTACCAATAATCCGATCGGAGGCATAATCACATCCGCTACCAGGGAAGCGATAATCTTGCCGAAAGCCCCACCAATGATCACACCAACTGCCAAATCAATCACATTGCCACGCATGGCAAAATCTTTAAAATCCTTAAGTACACTCATAGTTTTAATTTTTATCAATGAATACTGATTCCTTCCTCAAACGATTGACTATCATTCCCTAAAACCCAATATCCAGGAGTATTGTTCAACACAACTAAAGATTTTTAGAGGATGATTCTTTGCCTGTGCCAACGCTGGCTGAAAGGGATTCTTGTCCTGGAGTAGATTTTGTTTTGTTCAGGGGCCTCAGCATTTCAAACTACTACAAATGTATTCATAATTTTACACCTGAATACAAAAATGCATTTTTTTCTTAAAATTAATCGTTTTTTTCTGCCTGACCACTTGTGAAAGCGAGTGGCCAGGTAGGATGATCATGCACTCACCATTTATTTGTTGTATTGTCAAAGATGTAACTTCTTTTAAGCATAGATATACCATAGATATTCCAACCTTTTAATGAAATGGGTTATCTATGGGATATGTATGGGATATCTATGGGACATCTATGGGACATCTCTATTTGGATGTCGAATAAATACCGGTATAAAAGTGGAAGAATGAATATCTATGCTGAATGATGATGGAACTAATAACGAGATTCCTTCAATCCAACCATTTGTAATGACTGTTTATAACAAAAGGACAATGGTTACTTTCATAATTGATAAAAAAAGACTACTTTTGCGGACAAATTATCAAACTATT
>Ga0302286_10001284_pt1 | contig 18905 bp, 16 predicted proteins | sample III_Fen_E2_3_FD_198765 | JGI IMG/M metagenome (GOLD analysis project Ga0302286, IMG submission 198765) | Peat permafrost microbial communities from Stordalen Mire near Abisko, Sweden - III_Fen_E2_3 | ecosystem: Environmental > Terrestrial > Soil > Wetlands > Permafrost | place: Sweden: Abisko...
AAATGCATTTATTAAAAGGTTCGCAATCAATGCCAACACTAATAAAAATAAACAAATCATCGCGGAACTGAGGAACTATGGCAAAATTGCCGCTTAGTTTAAATAATTTTATAACGAACCATTGTATCAACCAACGCCTTTTATATAGTTCGGCTATTGTGGCAGCCTCCCATTCCATATTATTGGTGATTAAGACGATAGTCCTGCCATCTTCTTCTATATAAACTGCAACTCGACGAAACTCGCTATTACTGACTTTGTTCTCAATAGCAGCTTTTCCCGTGAGCCGAATTATTTCGTCTTTTAGTATGTGAAAGTCCTTCTCATCGGGTAAATCATTTTCCCTTATCGATTCATACAAGATGTTCTCCTTTATCCGTGTGACAAAATGATTCTCATCCTCAATCCTTATCTTAAACAACTTTGTATCAAAATAGCCTCTGTCATCCAATCGAGTAGGTAGGGGGATTGCTCCCCCGCCCTCTCACACCACCGTGCATGCTCTCGCACACGGCGGTTTCCTTAAATTGGTTAACCTCTCATAATTCAATGTCAGGTTGTATAATCCCATTTCATCAAACCACCGATTGCCCATTGCTTGTTGGGCTTGTGGACAACCTGATTTTCGCCAGTGTCCTTTGCCTGATAAGGCTAATATCCAGCTTTGCCATTTGGGCACACCCATTCTTTCCAAAAACTTATGTACTGTAAAGGTACCTTTACACTGTTTCAATCGATAGCAGCGAAGTTTCCTGCGTATCCAGCAGTCGAGTTGATTCAATAACGTTTTGCATTTGGCATATTGAAAGTAATTTAACCAACCACGCAGTGAAGCTGTAAGTTCAGCAATAACTTGCTCAAACTTTACTCCTCTGTTGCGTTTGGTGATAATGCATACTTTCGATTTTAGCTTATCAAGGCTCTTGATGGCTATACTTAGACTACCCGTATTTTGAAGCGTGTAGCCTAAATACTTGGTTTGATTAACAAGGCAAACCTTGCTCTTGTCTTTGTTGACTATGAGTTTCAGTTTGCCTTCGATAAAGTTGCTTATCGACTGCATTACCCTCTCTCCCGCCACTTGGCTTTGAACGAAAATATTGCAGTCGTCCGCATAGCGAACAAATTTGTGTCCCCGTGATTCCAATTCTTTATCCATTTCGTCTAAAACAATGTTAGACAATAACGGAGAAAGCGGACTGCCCTGTGGAGTGCCTTCCGTACGTTGACTTACTAATCCGCCAATCATGATTCCGCTTTGTAAATACTTCCTTATCAGTCGCAATAAAGGCTTGTCCCCTATCTGTTTTGATAATTGATACATCAATCGGTCATGATTTACTACATCGAAGAAAGTCTTTAAATCCATATCCACAACAATAGTACTTCCAGGTTCAACATATTGACTTGCCTTTGAAAGTGTTTGATATGCACTTCGTTTTGGGCGAAATCCATAACTGTGATCTGAGAATTCCTATTCATATATAGGACTTAGCACTTGGGCTATCGCTTGTTGGAGTATCCTGTCTGTTACTGTTGGGATACCCAGTTTGCGCATACTTCCATTGTCTTTGGGAATTTCAACCTCTCTCACACCTTGCGGTAGGTAGGTGCCTGCATAGAGTTGTGCTAATAGAGGATTTCCATCTTCTGAATACCACGCTGCAAAGTCACCGACCAACATTTGGTCGATACCGGCTGCACCTTTGTTCTTCTTTACCTGTTTGTGGGCTCGCTTGAGATTTGCAGGCGATAATACTATTTGCATTAAATTGTTGGCTAAGGCTCGTTCTTGTTCGCCTGCTCCTGTTACTTGAAACTCCTTTCGTTCGTCCGCTCCACTAACGGTTTCACGGTTGGGGGAAAGGCGCAGAGAGTCCTGAATTGCTGTATCGAACAAATCCAATTGGTACTCCTTGCTTTGCTGTTGCTTCATAACTTGAATTTTGAACTAACTGCTCCTTATATTTAAAGATTCAGCCCTTCATTCTATTGTGAGACCTCCACTGTAAACCCTTTCATATCGGGCAGTGGCTCGTTACTGAGAACTAATATGGCTTCTGCTGACTTCTTGCAATGCTTGAAACATTATCACTAATATCTTTGTCCTAAATATATTGGACACATTGCAAGATCTCTCGGGATAAAGCTCTTATCTTTCTTTAGGTTCTACCTGATTTACTATAAGAAGATACGGTTGAATTTGGGGCTAAACGCGATCCATGGCTCGCTCACCCTCCACTTACTAGCCTTATATCAGATTTCTGTGCGTTAGAACGCTAAATTTGCTGATGACTTCTTTCAGATTCCACCTCACGATGGACACCCTTGTCATTCGCTAACACTTCCCTTCAACAAGGCGTGTACGAGGACTTACACCTCGCTAGAAATTGAGCCATGCCCGACATACCAAAAATTGTATCCTTTTCATACCGAAAGTCATCCACCCCACGCCTGTCGCTTACTTTGGCTTCGCTGATATTTATAATGTCAGGAATCATGCTCTGCTCATCTAACGACACATGAGCCTTGATACCCCCCTTTAGCTGTCCGATATTCTGCCCAACTAAATAAATTCAAGCAAACGCTCATTATAGTGGCATCGATTATCTTAATGTGTTTGCCCTCTATCTCTTTGATTACCTTATATTCTGACCGTTGCGAAAGCTCAGATTTAAAATGCTTGCAAAGAGACAAATACAAATGTTCGAAAACCCTATAATCACGTTTCTGGTTTCCATCGCTCATGGTCGACTTAGCTGGAATTTGAGATAAACCAATATCCGCTATAAATTCTGGGGACTGATTAATCCCCAATGAAATTTCCCGAAGCGATAAACACTTGTTTAGCTGTCCGAACATCATACTCACCAATTCATCATATGTAAAGTAAGTTGAGCAGCTCTTGTCCGATTTATACTTGTTGATCGAAGCTCGCAATAATGAATGTGGTATTAAATCTAAAATCTGTTTGAAAATCGGAAATTCTGATTTTTTGCCTAACTTTGTAACCATAGAAAAGTTCTTTAAACTATATTCGAGTGTCGTAACTACAAATATACGATTTATTGGGCTTTTCTATTTTTTTCTATTATTGTTCGGACAGTAATGATTTTGAACTAAGAAAAGTGTTTTTTGTTCTTGATGCTGCCCATGCTGTTTCGGTGAGTATTGCTTTTACTTGTTTGTTTCCATGGGTAGTTCGTCCGCTTTTTTTTTACCGGCCTCTCATTGTTACCGGGACTTACTCCTGCCCATGAGCTTATGTGCTTATCAGTGGCAAATACGTCCATGTCAACACCAATTTCGGAAATTAGGTCTCCTGCTGTCTGTTCGCCAACTCCCGGAATTTCCTTTAATAAAGCTAACTCTTGAGCGTATAGACGCAATTGTTTTTCGATTTCTACATCAAGATCTTTTATCAAAGCTTCTGTCTGGCAAATATCCTGACGGATAATCCGTATCATAAATTTATGATGCTCTGTCAAATTTCCTTCCAATGCAAGTATTATTTCTTCTTGTTCTGCCTTGACTTTTCCATGACAAAGGGAAGCAAGGTAAACAGGGTCGGTTTGACCTTCCAGCAATGCATCAACGATACGAGTTCCACTTACTCCGTGAACCTTGGACAAAACAGAAGATAATTTCATGTTTGAATCTTACAACATCTTTATCATTCGATTTTTCTCTGCCGTAATTGAACCTTCAAGTTTACGACGGTAACGTGTCATATCCCGCAGTTGGCGTATCTCCACCGGAGGTACAAAACTCCCTTTGAGAAGTCCGGCCAAAAGTAATTTGGTAATCCATGCACTATCTTTCTTGTCTGTTTTATGACCCGGAACATATTGTATATGTCGGGCATTCACAATTAAAATTGTGAGTCCGGAACCTTCTAAAATATTGAACACTGGTTTCCAATAAATCCCGGTACTTTCCATGGCTACATGGGTAATACCTAAAGATAAAATTCATTCTTTCAATTCTTTCAAAGAGCGCGTAAATGTAGAAAACGTTCTCGTTTCCCTTTTTATTCCTGTTCCAGAAACTGTTGCTACAACTGTTTCTTTGTGTACGTCAAGTCCACAACCTTTGGCTACGACTTGTTCAAATTCAATTGTTTCGTTGTCCATTATTGTACCTATTTATTGGTTTGTAGACCCGAAGGTACAATATTTTCATCTTCTTTGGTGAGCGCTAGCGGTCATGTAGGTTTCATATTCAAACAATACCTCTCAGGGATATAGTGCAACCGAGGCTTCATGCTGGGTCGTACCGACCGCACGAAGCCCTATGTATGTGGCTGCCTTTATTTATTTTTATTCATGACTTTGTCCTTAAACGATTGACGAGTAAGTTCTCTTTGAGGATTCTGTCTTATATTTACAATTATTCGTCAACATCCCAATTACTGCTCAGAACCACGTAAATATTTTATTTTTTAATCGTTAGCTTTGTAACTTAATATTTTTTTACTTTTTGTATGGCTGCTAACGACATACGAGGCGAATGTTAGCTGTGTGTTCAGTTTCAATTAAACGAAGCACGGAATTTCATTGGACTCATTTCAGTCTCACTCTTAAACAATTTGCTGAATGACTGAGAGTGTTCAAAACCCCTAATTCGTAAGCAATTTCGCTAACCGATAAATCGGGTAGGATTTCTTATATTCATATTCAATGCGGTTGAATATACTCGTTTCATATCAATTTTTCAACAATAGCTCGTAAGGATAACCCAAGTCAACAGCAGAAATTTTATTCAAGTGGTCAATCTGAGTTTGGCTTAATGTAAGTGTTGTGGCTTGTATGTAGTCGTTCAATTGATTCAATGTCCGTGGACCTATAATTGTAAACCCATCTTTAGTCGCATTCCAAGCCATTGCTACTGCAGCTGATGTGCTATCCATTTCTTCAGCAACAAAAGTCAAATAATCATTCACAACATTGGTTAAAGTATTTTCTTCAGGGCTTGTATTTGTTTTTAAGGAAAGGCGACCTTTTTCATCTCCCCGGTATTTGCCTGTAAGCAGCCCGCCAGCCAAAGGCGAATACATCATCACACCTAAACCAAAATTTTTAGCCATAAACCAAAGTTCTCGGTCTGCTGTTCGTTTCAACAAGTTGTATTCAATTTGAATGGCAGCCAATGGTGTTAAGTGCAGTGCATTAGTCCAGGCCGCAATGGCTGCTGCTTTCCATGCCGGGAAATTTGCTAAACCCGGATAAATAATTTTTCCTGATTTTACCAAATCCTCCATACCACGAATTACCTCTTCAAAGGGTGTTTTTAAATCATCGTAATGTGGCATATAAAAATCAATATAATCTGTTTTTAAACGCCTGAGGCTATTTTCAACAGATTCTATCATAGTCTTACGATGATTGCCTTTAATCGCGATAGATGGATTTTGATAATGAGTACGACTATATTTAGAGCATATTATAAAATTCTGACGGTTTCCCGAAATCAATTCACCTATAATCTCTTCTGATTCTCCGAATTGATAAGCATCCGAAGTATCAATGAAATTTCCCCCCGCTTCTTTGTAGGCATTGAAAATTTCAGTTGCCACATCCTTATCGGCACCGTAACCTGACCTATTTCCAAACATTGCCGTTCCTAATATCAGCTCACTTGCGGTCATGCCTGTTTGAGTTCCAAATAATTTAGTCTTCATTTTTAGTGTAAAGATAGATTAATTAAACGATTGTCTGAATTTCATAGGGGAAAGATCTGTTTTTGCCTTAAATAACTTGCTAAACGACTGAGCATGTTCAAACCCTAATTCATAAGCAATTTTGCTAACCGATAAATCGGTGGTAGGAAGTTTTTCTTTTGCCTTTTCAATTAATTATGTCGCTGTGGCATTCTTGGTTTGCTTTTTTTCTAAATATGTTGTTGATCTGACTTCTTTTCAATTTTTGTATTAATCCCCCAATAACAGTTTGCTATTGGGGGAGAACAACAGAGAGTATAGTGATAGTGAACGGAAAATATACAGGTACAATAGCTTTAACAGGATTATTCTATATCAAATCCCCAAAAGCCAAGTTCTATCGGATTGTCGCTGTAAATGTCTGAGAGTAAATTGTAACTGGCTTCTACAGAGGATTTAATTTTAGCTATTAGCTCATCCCGTTTATAAAAGTATTGAAGTGAAGGGCTAAATTCAGATTTTATTAGTTCGCACAACCTTAGAGCATTATTAACTTCATGTCCATTTTCTTCCCAAGAGTTGGTTTGCAAGGCTAATAAAGGAGATTTATTCCCCATTACACAGTGTCTTGCATAAACTTTCACCCCTAGATCAATTAACTTCTCTGGTTCACTCGGAATGGACGTTCTTTCAATGTAGGTTGGCATAACGAAAAATGAGACAGATAATTTATATTGATACTTCAGTTGTAGGAGGATTCTTTGATGAAGAATTCAAGGGTGCTATAAAACCTCTCCCTTTCAATTCAAACCAATAACTCAAATCTTAAACCAAACGTTTAGCATACTATTTATTTTTGACAACGTATTCGTTTTTGTCCATAGCTTTTTTAAGAGTAAATTGATTGTCTTCGGATGAATTTGGGTTTTTAAACTTTCGTATAAGAATTATGCCTCAATTTTATTAAAGGCCCAAGTGCCGATGATGCCAAGTAAGATGATAACTACAGCGATAACTCCGATGTCAACCGTTAAATTGGTATTTACTCCGCTGATCAGATACCTTAGCAAGCGTACGCAATACTCATAGGGATTCAACTTAACAATGTATTGCAATGCTATGAGGTAGTTCTTTACTGAAAAGAACCCGCTTGACAGGAACATCATTGGCATCATGAGTAGGTTCATGATAGATGGGAATGAATTCATATCGTCAAATTTTGTAGCAAGTACAGTGCCAAGTAAACTAAAAAGTAGGGCAACCACAAATATGGTAAAGATGACAAAAGGAAAGAGTGCCCAGTTATCGATCCTGAATCCCAAAAAGTAACCCAAAAACAAGATCGCTATTCCCTGTAGCAAGCTGGTTGTCGCTCCACCCAGGCATCGGCCAAAAAGCAACTGCATCCTTGATACAGGTGCCACGAGTGTTTCTTTCAGAAAGCCGAACTTCTTGTCCCAGATCAGTGAAGTACCTGACATGGTAGCATTCATCAGTACGGTCATTCCTACGATTCCTGGAATCAGGTACTGAATATAACTGACCCCTTCAAGGGTTTTGAAACTGCTCCCAAAGCCATATCCAAAAGCAATCAGATACAGAAAGGGCTGTGCCAGAGAAACGACCAATCGCTGTTTGTTCCTAAAAAAATCTATTACCTGGCGGTGCCACATAACGGATAATGCCGAATTTATCATAGCTTGAAGTTTTTCATTTTAAAAGAATCATCCGCTTTTTGCTCCCTTATATTATTGCCAGTCAATTTAAGGAAGGCTTCTTCCAATGAAACGGTATCAGTAGATTTATAGATTTTCTGTGGTGTCCCGATTGTCATTATTTTACCCTGATCGATAATAGCGATCTTGGTAGCGATCTTTTCTGCTTCGTCCATGTTATGTGTTGTAAAAAATATGGTAAGTCCCATTGTTTTGTTCAATTCTTTCACATGGTTCCAAAGAAAGCTGCGAGTCTGCACATCAAGGCCAAGTGTAGGCTCATCCAGAAACAAAACCTTCGGGTCATGCAGAATGCCACATGCTATTTCTACTCTTCTGCGCATTCCCCCGGAAAAGTTCCGGATAAATTCATCTTTCCTGCTAAGAAGGCCTATAGAATCTAACAGTTTTTCGATTTTTTGCTTCCTTTCGGCAGGCGGAACTTTATACAATACAGCATGATAATAGAGATTTTCGTAAGCGGTAAGATCCTCATCTAAGGTAGAGTCCTGAAAAATAACCCCTATCGATTCACGTACCTGCATTTTCTGTTTGGTCACATCAAAACCATTAATTTTTACTTGTCCGGTGGAGAGACTTGTTATCGTTGTCATTATTTTAATACATGTGGATTTTCCTGCTCCATTGGGACCCAGAAAAGCGAAAATATCATTTTGATCCACTGAAAAGCTGATGTGGTCTACAGCAGTAAAATCCCCGAATTTTTTAGTAAGGTCAACAACCTCTATCATTTTTTTCATATCACACATTATATTGAAAGTAGAGCAAATTAGCGGAAACGTGTTTTTAAATGAGCTATAACATTCAGATTTTAATCATTCGCAATCAATTAAATTGTTGTGGCTTCGTTGGGTTGTTTTTTTCTAAATTTGTCATTTATTTTATTTTTCCATTTTTCGATAATAGTGTACATAACCGGCACTAAAACAAGCGTAAACATCAAAGAACTTGTCAGACCTCCAATAATTACCCATGCCATGCTACTTTTTGTTTCAGAACCTGCAGCTGTTGAAAGAGCCATAGGCAACATACCCAAAATCATGGCAAATGTGGTCATCAAAATCGGGCGCAAACGTTCACGACCGGCTGAGATGAGGGCTTCTCTTACCGACAGTCCTTTTTCTTTTTCCTGATTCGTAAAGTCTACAATAAGTATGGCATTTTTAGCCACCAACCCCAAAAGCATAATAATACCTAAAAAAGAAAACAGATTGATGGTTTTCAAAGTGAGTGCCAGTGCTAAAATTGCCCCAATGATAGCAACAGGAAGTGAAAATAAAACAACAAAAGGATATACCAGACTTTCGTACAAAGCCACCATAATCAGGTACATCAATATAATTGCCAATACAACAGCCAGCAATAAGCTTGAGAATGCGGTGTTTTGATTTTTTCCCATACCAGATTCCACAATTTGTACTCCAACCGGTAGTTTTACTGTTGAAAGTTTCTCCTTGATTTCAGAGCTTACGGTCCCCGATGCACGACCTACTACAACAGCATTTACTGTCATTGAGTTAAGCCTGTCCTTTCTTTCCAATACCGATTGGCTTGATGTTTCCGTAATGTCGGCTACGGCTGCCAATGGAACGACTGCGCCTCTGGAATTATATATATTGAATTTCCTTACGTCTTGCACACTCTTAGCATTGGCTTCATCTATTTGAAGGTTGATGTCATATTCTTCTCCATTATCTTTGAACTTGGTATTATTATTACCACTAAAAGCATATTGTATTGCATTCCCGGCATCGTTTACTGTTACACCATATTTGGCCAACTTTTCACGGTTGAGAACGACTGACACTTGAGGCTTGGATTCCTTGGTGCTGTATTGCACATAATCAGTTCCCGGCGTTTTTTCCATAATTCTTTTAATGATTGCTGCCACTTTCATTATGGAATCCCGGTTTGTTCCTTCAACAGCCATTTGAACGTCAAAATTTGAGCCACCGGTCATGCCAACAGTTTTAATAGTGGGTTTCACACCCGTCACTTGCATAATTTCTTCCCGAATCATTCGTCCAAATTCGATAGTGCTCATTGTACGTTTGTTGGCATCGGTCAACATTATCGATATTTCAGCCAGATTGCTATTTGACGATGAGCTACCACCCATTACGCCTGATTGAGTTCCTACATTTGAAAAAACATTTACCACTTCGGGATGTTTCATAATAATACCTTCTACCTGAGCTATTTTAGCATTAGTTTCTTTTAATGGAGTATTCCCTTTGAGGTCTATTTGTATATTTAATTCGCCGCGGTCGGACTGTGGCATAAATTCCGTTCCTACAAATCCCGCCGGAACCAATGCAATGCTGCCTAAAATGAGAGCTGATACAATTAATATTACGGAACGCTTATGATTTAAAGCTAATTCAAGTACTTTGGTGTAAAATTCACGAAAATTGTCAATAAGTGATTCAAACCAGATATTCATCTTTCCCCACCATGTGTTTTTAGTAAGGTGTGTAAGTGCGCCCCAACGGGATGCCAACAACGGTGTAAGTGTAAAGGCAACCAGCAAGCTCATCAATGTGGAAAATACTACTACAAAAGCATATTCTCTTACAATGTTTCCAATCATACCGCTTACCAAAGCAAGAGGGAGGAATACCACTACGTCCACCATGGTAATAGCTAAAGCCGTAAAACCTATCTCGTTACGACCATCCAACGCCGCGATACGTTTGTCTTTCCCCATCTCCATATGACGGTAGATATTTTCCAGGACCACAATACTATCATCGACCAGAATACCCACAACTAATGAAAGACTCATCAAACTCATCATATTGAGGGAAAAATTAAATGCCCACATTAACATAAATGTTGGTATAATAGCCGAAGGCAACGCCACCAAAACAAATGAAGAACTGCGAAAACTATGCAGAAAGAAAAGCATAACAAACGCAACAATAATAATAGCAAGCGTTAAATCATCCACTACAGCGTCCACAGAAGCCTGGGTGTAAATGGATTGATCTGAAGCAATATGGTAGCTAAAATTATCAGCGGCATACGTTTTTTTCAGTTCTTCTGCTCGTTCAGCTGCACGGTGGCAAACATCTACCGTATTGGCATCGCTTTGTTTTTTTATTTGAATACCAATGGCCGGTTCTCCATTTAGTCTGTTCAGGGTCGTCACGCGTTCTTTCCCATCTGTTACAGAAGCAACATCTTTCAGCAGTATGCGGCTTCCCTTCTGTCCTTCCCTGATTACTACATTACGCAATTGTTCTACTGTTTTTACTTTTGCATTCAAATCAAGTGAGTATCTGCTTGTTTTGTCTTCAATTTTTCCACCGGGGAATGAAGTACCACTTGCAGTAACAGCTGTGTTGACATCCAATAAAGAAAGCTTATATGCTTTCAATTTATTATTGTCAATATCTACATTAATTTGTCTTTGTGTACCCCCGATAATAGTTACATCCGAAACACCTGGAATATTGGTCAGAACTGGCTTAATTTCCTTATCTACCAAATCATAGAGTTTTGTATCGCTTAAATTGGAACTGACACTCATTTTGAAAATAGGCATATCATCTGAACTCATTCGGCTTACCACAGGTTCATCTATACCTTTTGGCAAAGTTGACAGCACTTGTTTTACTTTTCGTTCCGCATCCAATTGTGCATCGCTGGACGTAACACTACTAAGCAATTCTATTGTTATAGATGACGAGCCTTCCTGCGAAGAGGAGCTCATCGCATCTATGCCTTCAACCGAAGATAGAGCGTCTTCCAATGGTTTGGTAACACTCGTGAGTACTTCTTCCGGCGAAGCACCACTATAGGTTGTACTGACTGTTATCGTATTCGTTGTAAATTTGGGTAATAAATTTAGACTTAGAGAGTTGTATCCTATAAAACCAAATAGTATTAAAGTTACAAATATTACTGTTATTAGTAACGGCCGTTTTATTGCTAGTTCTGTAATGCTCATTATTTAATAATTATTTTATTGACAGTCATGTTTCCTATGTATTATCGTGTTTTAATGATTTCAGCTTTGGTGCCATCAGATAAGTTGATTTGTCCACTTGTTACTATCAGTTCACCAGGAGACAACCCGCTTTTGATTTCTATATAATCACCGGATTCAAGTCCCACGGTTAATTTTCTTTCTTCAACTGCTCCGTTTTTAAACACGTACACCAACGGATTTTTCACGCCTTCAGCCAATGCATTTTTTTGAATCATTAGCAGTTTCTGATGAGTAGAGGTACCTGAAAATTCCACATTGATATATATACCCGATTTTAATTTTACTGAACTGTTGTTCACAATGTTAATGCGAACAATGTAATTGTGGTTTTCATCTCCCTTTGGGCTAATGAAATCGACAATACCTAAGAACGTTTTTTCAGGATATGCATCGGAAGTTATAGTTGTATTTTGTCCTTTCTTGATGTAGGATAGCTGATTTTCAGGCACACTTACCTCAGCTTTCAGAGTTTGGGTATTGATAATGGCTGCAATCGTGGTTCCCGTATTTACATATTCCCCTGCAATTTTTTGTTTCTCTACAACTATGCCGTTTGTCGGTGCAATAATATTGGCATGCCTTATTTGCGTGCGCAATTGTGCTGCCTCCAGTTTTTTTGAATCGAGGTCATATTTGGCATCCGAAACTGCATTTGCATTCGTTGCATCTCCGGCAACAAGCACTTTTTTTCTTTCGTAGTCTGCGCTAAGCTTATTGATTGAAAGTTCGACGGCTTCCAGTTTTTGCTGGGTCTCAACAACATCAATATGACCAATTACTTGTCCCTTACTAACAACTGTTCCTAAATCGATGCTGAGAGTGGCAATTTTCCCCGATGTTTCTGGAACTATATTTGCCTCCTTGTCAGCAATGATGGTAGCTGGCTGTGAAAAGGAACCATCAACTGTTTTATACGAAACGGTATCAACGATTACTTTTACCGCGATATTACTTCTGTCAATCGGTTTTTTTGCCTCATTCAATTTTCCTTTATTTATAAACAACCCAATAATTATAGCAATGGGTATCAGTGCGATTACTACGATCGTCAAGATTCTTTTGTGTTTCATTTTTTTGTTGTTATTTTATTTCATTTACAAATTCAGTAATAGTTCCTTTATTTTTATGATAGCTTAATTGTGCAGTCAGATAGTCCAGTAAGGAAGTTGTATAATTTGTTCTTGCTTCCTTATAAGAATAGTCAGTATCTAACAGCGAAGAAAGAGTTGCTGTTCCTTCCCGATATTCAACCGTTGAGGCATCCATCATTTCCTTCGCAAGTTGTAAGTTTTCTTTGGCTTTTTTTAGGTTAGTATAAGTACTTACAATGTTCGTTGATGCATTTTCTATGTTGAGTTTATATGTTTGAAGATTTAATTTATTGGAAAGTTCTAAAGACGCAAGACTTAATTTGCTTTGAGCAAGCTGGCTTTTTTTCTTAAATCCGCTGAAAAGTGGAATGGTGGCTTTTACTCCAATTACAGAGTAATCATACCAATTGCCGAGTGTCGGAAAAAAATCCGAACCATAGGCATTACCACCATACTTACCATATAATGACAAAGTGGGGAGGTAAGCTGCTTTTTTCTGCTTAAAATCTAACCTTTTTATATTCAAATTTTTCTGATCAATCTGAAAATCAAGCAACCGATTAACGTCGAACGTATTTAAACCAATAGTTAATGGTGCCTCTTTTACATCCATATCTGTAACACTGTCCTTAATACTAATGGCTACTTCTATGTCCATACCAATGCTGTTCTTAAGCTTGTTCAATGCCAGTTTATAAGCACTGTTATTGGATTCAATTTCAAATTGTACATTGTTATAGTTGACTTTGGCTCTGTTATATTCGCTTTTTTTCTCCTCACCTTGAGCATAACGCAATTTAAGAATACTTACAGTTGTTTCATATTGCTTTTCGTTCTCCCGCAAAAGTTTTCCTTTTTCAGCATAGGTAAGCACATCGTAATAGGCTGAAGCCGTATTATAAATTAGCGTTTCATTCTCCTTTAATAAATTCAGATCGGCAATTTCTTTATTGACCTTTGATGTTTTTATGTCAAGCGATGCGCTTCTGTCAAATAATTTTTGATCCAATTGTACATAAGCCGTATTGCTGAATTTGCTACCCATCTGTAACTTTGTTTCTTTCTCTGAAAATGCTCCGGCAGGTATCACTGAAGTTGCCAGCTTAAGATTATAATCCAGTCCGACATTTCCTGAAATAGATGGTAATAAAGCTGATCGGCTCTCGCGTATTTTTTCTCCTGCCGATTTGGCTGAATTTTTATAAATAGTACTATTTGGATGATGTTCCAGAGTATAATTGATACATTCTTTTAATGACATTGTCTGATCTTGTGCCATTAACCGACCCGACAAGAAAAATGGCAGTGTAAGCATCAAACATACCCTCAGAGTTTTCGTTTTTATAGTCATAATAAAATCATTTTTATTATATAATTAAAATCATTTTTTGTGTAATATGTAGATTTTTTTATTGTTCTATTCAGTTAGGATGTATCTATTTTTTTTTGCTAAACATATCTTTAAAGAAAATAGTTGCCTCTCGCCAATGAAAGGATAATGAAAATGCAATTAACATTATTAACGGGAAAATAATGAACAGGTTGTTGTTTATGCCGATGCCTATTGCAGCACCCCAATAACAGCAAATAAGAAAAAATCCAATTGACATAGTGACGGGGAAAATATAGATCAGCGCACAACACAGTTCGATTATTCCAATCCAGATTATTCTGTTCTGAAAATTTAAATGGGTATGTTCAACCAAAAAATCAGAGAAAAGTAGTTTCAAAATAGCATCGGCTATCATCAAAATAGTTGGTAGCCAGAAAAAATGTGGTTTTATTTTTTTTATCAGATTCATATTGCAATTTTCGAAATTCAATGCAAAGAAATCTAATTGGAGGAAGTTATGAAAAGGAAATATCCGTGAACTGTTCAAAAAAGGAGGTGAATTGCCAAACCTATCAATTCTGTGCCAGCCATTCAATAAACAGGGTGACTTTGAGTCGGCTTATAAGTATCTGATCAGCATAATCAAAAGTTAGATTGACCTGAATTTTTCGATTGAAATGGCGAGACGCATCCTTTATGGCTTTTCTGTTGATGAGGTATTGGCGGTTTGCTCTGAAAAACACATCTCCGCAAACGGATTCAAGTTCATCTAATGACTGAGAAAGAAGGTGTTTCTTTAAATCAAATGTCAATGCAAACACACAATTGTCTTCATGCACAAAAAGAGCTATTGCAGTTGTTTTAATAGGAATGATTTTATCTCCCTGATTAATAATAATAGACGTGGAGGTTTGTTGTATAGTTGATGGCGGTGTGCCGATAGTTCGTAATAAATTATTGAGACTTGTGTTGAAAGAAGAAAAATTTGATTTAAGTGTGTGGTATTTTTCTAAAGACTTTGCTACCGAGTTGCGGTCAAATGGCTTTAGAATATAATCGATTGAGTTCGTATTGAAAGCTTCTAACGCATATTTGTCATAAGCTGTACAAAAGATAACGGGCACTGACAGCCGTATTTTATTGAATATCTCAAAACTAAGCCCGTCGCTGAGTTGAATATCCGAAAAAATCAAGTCAAAGTCTGAATTGTTTTGCAAATAGGATATGGCCTGTTCTACAGATGAAAGAATCGTGACAATTTCTATTTGATCGTCAATAGATTCAAGTGTAGTTGCCAGATCTTTTGCCGTTCGTTTCTCATCTTCGATAATGATTACTTTCATCATGGCGTTGTCAGAATAAGTTTAAGTGTAACCGTGAATTCTGTTTGGGTGTCTTTGATATCGATGTTTTTACCAACGATCAACTGATATCTTTTGTTGAGATTTTTAAGACCGACACCCTTTCTTTCTACAACTAAAGATATGGGTTTGTGCATTTTGTTGTTGGATACGGTCAACAGATCATCTTTTAATTCAATACTAACCTTTAGTGGTTTTTCGTCACTATGCGAATTATGCTTAAATGCGTTTTCTACTAATGATTGGAGCGCATAAACAGGGATTTGGTACCGATTTATCTGTTCCTGAGGTACAGTAATGGAACAATAAAATGAATCTTCAAACCGTAATTTCTGAAGTTCAATGTAATCCTGTGTAAATTTCAATTCTTCCGAAAGCGGAATAAGTACATGTTCGTGAGCCGATATCGTATATCTCAGAAAATCAGAAAGCCTGATAACATATTTTTTAGCCAGATCAGAATCGGTACTTATAATAGAACTAAGGGTGCTTAGTGCGTTAAATAAGAAATGAGGTTGCATTTGTCCTACAAGTGCCTGTTGTTCGGCCTCTAAATTCTTTATTTTCAATTCAGACAATTCTTTATCTACTTGTTCTTTTTTTGTTCTAGTAATAATTGCATTTAATATGATCAATATAATAGTGTTGAGGGTGAGAATATTGATTATTGGAAATATAATCGACGGTCTGTTTCCATTATCATCCATTTCGGGGAAAAGATGTAAGACAACCCAAAACAATGCAAATAAAAGTAATGTAAAAATGTAACTTAGAGCGTACCATTCTGTGTTGTTTTTACGACCGCTTTTTACCCATATATTTATCACATAAATATTCACTCCCCAAATAACCATTGTTAGAATTGTCAAAGTTGTAAATGCAGACCAAAAATTCAGTGGATATCCGTATGCTTGCAGAAAAAAAATCGGTGACAACTCAAAGGCTGCCATGATAGGAGACGATAAAAGTGCAGTTCTATATAATTTATTCTTATACATATTTGAAAATAGGTATTAATATTGAGTTATTTTCTTAATATTGTTTATAGACTTCTTTTAGGTTATGCAAAGTAACAAATAATAACTTAACTGACTTTATAAACTTAAATGCTATTTTTTTACTGTAAATTTCTTCATTGCTGTCCGAACTTTTAGTTAAAGACAGATATATCTAATTTATTGCATCAGATATACATGTAGTTAGTTTGAAAATTCAATAAAAAGCTGTTCAAAATCTTTTTCATTCGTTTTCCCAGTAAATAAATCTGGTGGATCATATTGTTTTTTACGTGCAGCCCTTACTGTTATTTGCGTGTTGTTTACAATGTAACCAAGACGATTGTATTGAGTCAAACAAACCCGTATTATGGTTATAAAGTGTCCAAAATGGTGATTGGTTTGACTCAATGTCCTACGAACAAGCTCCAAAAGTAGATAAGATGTCAAAGCGATAAATATTTGCGACTTGCAGGCATTCTTACTTGTTCCCAAGAATGTTTTAATCTGCAAGTTCTGCTTCAACAGTTTAAAAAATGTTTCTATCAACCAACGCCTTTTATATAGTTCGGCTATTGTGGCAACCTCCCATTCCATATTATTGGTGATTAAGACGATAGTCCTGTCATCTTCTTCTATATAAACTGCAACTCGACGAAACTCGGTATTACTGACTTTGTTCTCAATAGCAGCTTTTCCCGTGAGCCGAATTATTTCGTCTTTTAGTATGTGAAAGTCCTTCTCATCGGGTAAATCATTTTCCCTTATCGATTCATACAAGATGTTCTCCTTTATCCGTGTGACAAAATGATTCTCATCCTCAATCCTTATCTTAAACAACTTTGTATCAAAATAGCCTCTGTCATCCACAATAATTGTATCCTTTTCATACCGAAAGTCATCCACCCCACGCCTGTCGCTTACTTTGGCTTCGCTGATATTTATAATGTCAGGAATCATGCTCTGCTCATCTAACGACACATGAGCCTTGATACCCCCCTTTAGCTGTCCGATATTCTGCCCAACTAAATAAATTCAAGCAAACGCTCATTATAGTGGCATCGATTATCTTAATGTGTTTGCCCTCTATCTCTTTGATTACCTTATATTCTGACCGTTGCGAAAGCTCAGATTTAAAATGCTTGCAAAGAGACAAATACAAATGTTCGAAAACCCTATAATCACGTTTCTGGTTTCCATCGCTCATGGTCGACTTAGCTGGAATTTGAGATAAACCAATATCCGCTATAAATTCTGGGGACTGATTAATCCCCAATGAAATTTCCCGAAGAGATAAACACTTGTTTAGCTGTCCGAACATCATACTCACCAATTCATCATATGTAAAGTAACGTGAGCAGCTCTTGTCCGATTTATACTTGTTGATTGAAGCTCGCAATAATGAATGTGGTATTAAATCTAAAATCTGTTTGAAAATCGGAAATTCTGATTTTTTGCCTGACTTTGTAACCATAGAAAAGTTCTTTAAACTATATTCGAGTGTCGTAACTACAAATATACGATTTATTGGGCTTTTCTATCTTTTTCTATTATTGTTCGGACAGTAATGAGTACAAAGTGAGTAAATATTTAGATCTCAGAAACCCGATTAACTATATAATGTATTCAAATACAATAAAATTTACTGATAATTAGACAGTTGCTTATATCGAACTCACGTTAATTAATATAGATGTAATTATTATTTTTTGTATAATTGTGAAACAAACTTTTAGCCAAATCGATGGAGGAGATTTCTGATAAAATTTCCTCCATCAATTTTGAAGGGTGCGAAATTTCTATGAACAAAGTCTTGGAAATGATTGAGTTTCTATAAAACCAGCTAAGTATATTAAGCGCTCTGTTGATTGAATGAAATTTTGATAACGGTCAGTATGAAATTTGTTTTTTCAAGAAGATGGAACCTCCAATCTTAAGCCTATTACTCTATTTCAACAAAATATATACGATAGAACTGAAATGCCCAATGGTAACAGAAATTTCGCAATCAGCTTAAACAAAAGTTTGATTTTATGGAATTCAGTCGAGAACTCACTACTACTTATTTTGGTAAACGTATTGCTAATGCATTTGATCCTAGCCATATTGATAAGTCAGGAAAGAAGACCGCTTACCTTAGAAGTTTTTATTCTGGTTATGATCAAGCAGTCAAGAAGGAGCTTGAGATTTCAGAGATCACCGTTATTGATATAAAACTTCACCATGCCTTTCATTTGGAAGCTGTTCAAACTGTTTCACAAAAGACATTAAAAGTCGTCAACATGAGTTTAATCAATTGGTACGCACAAATTACATGTTACTGAAAAGAGAATCTTAAAAAAACATCTTCTATTGTTGTAGCAGATGCCTACTTTTCAAAAATAAAATTTGCAAATTCACTTTTATATGATGGATTTCATGTCATAGGTAAATTAACCGGAGTTCGATATAAAAACAATTGAATATCAATAGCACGTTAAAATATATTGTTTTTTATTACAAAACCTATGGAATATCTGTTGAATGTCGTATTACAAAGTGAGCAAATATTGAAATCTCAGAAAATCGATTAACTCTATAATGCATTCGAATACAATAATATTTACAGATACTTAGGGTCTGCTGAAAAACTCAGGCCACATTTATATATAAAAATTGACGAGAGTAGTGTATTTGATAAATAAAAGATATTTTTTTGATAATATGCCATAGATTTTGAAACGATGTTTTCGGCAA
>Ga0302286_10001286_pt1 | contig 18891 bp, 21 predicted proteins | sample III_Fen_E2_3_FD_198765 | JGI IMG/M metagenome (GOLD analysis project Ga0302286, IMG submission 198765) | Peat permafrost microbial communities from Stordalen Mire near Abisko, Sweden - III_Fen_E2_3 | ecosystem: Environmental > Terrestrial > Soil > Wetlands > Permafrost | place: Sweden: Abisko...
GCGGCGAGAGGAATCGCGGCGAGACATTCTGGGCAGTTACGCTCACTCGGCGCCTTCGCCTCTTCGGCTGGCTTCAGCTTGCCCATGAGTTTGTTCAGTGGCTGGACGACAAAGAAGAAGACAACCGCTGAAAGAATCACAAACGACAGCAGGGCATTGAAGAAATTACCATACATGAAATGGCTGCCATTGATGGTAAAACTCAGTTGAGAGAAATCGGGCTGGCCACCAAATGCGGCGATGAGTGGTGTGATGAGGTCTTTTACCATCGAAGTAACGACAGCACCAAATGCGGCACCAATAACGACGGCTATCGCGAGGTCGACAACGTTGCCTCGTAAGATAAACTTTTTAAATTCTTTCAACATACGCTCTCTCCTTGTTAGTGGTACATGGAATTATATACACGACTTCGGGCAGCTTGCAATTAGTTGGACGTCCTAGCGTCTTCTTTGTAGCTTGAATACATCGTCCAGCATGCGGTTTACTGTGGGCCGTGGGCCCGCACCAGGACCGCTCCAGGTATATTCGCCGTCTGAGCCTTCGGGCCCCAAACTGATGACGAACCCATTTGCAGGTCCCGTTGCGGAGGTGAGCGTACCAATCATAGGATTGTGATCGGGTCTCTGGAAACCGAGGAGTAATTGCCAGGCATCTCCGACGGGGAACACCTCTCCTCCAAGCGTATTATCTTTCTCTACGGATATATCCCTTTCGATAGGATAAAGCGATGCCATGAACCGCCTCCTACGTGCTTCTCTAATAGCTTCGGCGATAACATCAGGCTCGACGTGGTAGGGGATAGAGTCGGGGCTTATCGCTGGATCTGTCGCCAGGGCTAGATGATTTGCGATGATAGCAAGCTTCTTCGGCACATCGCCCTCGATCTCGCCCTTCAAGATATCGACCGCTTTGCTCGCTCCTGGCTCGGCCAAGCCTAGCTGCACTGCTTGTTGGGCGGCGTTGCCGGCAGATATGCCACCCCCGCCATTCATAGGGCCGATTAAACTGAACATCGCGGCAAGTGTTCCGTTTACTGCAAGATGGAGCTCGTTCACATTGGAGGGGTCAATGAATGTTTCGCGGAGAATTGTAAGTAGGTTCGTTCCGCCGCCAACCGTTGCATTGTAACCGAGCCTTCGGAAACCATCCGAAATGTCTCGATAGAGGTCAAAATTGCTCGCAAGCGCAGATTTTTCGGCGGTGATTACGGACTTGCCCATCTCGAGCGTCTTGCGCATAAATGCATCAGAGTTACTTCCATAGCTTGATGGTAGTGCATTGAACACGACATCGGGCAGGGCGTCCAAGTGCTTATATGCGACCGCAGCTGGATCATGCTCAAGCTCAAGATTATCATTTGGTCGCCACGTACCTGAAGTGCGAATGACGAATTCCGGTAGCCTCTCTAAACCTAGTCTCTCGCTTACCCCTTCACTCAAAGCGACCTGACGGTATAGTTCACTCCCGATAGTTCCGTATCCCAGTAATCCCCAAGATGCTCCCATATGACAATCCTCCCTAGAATTTCATTTGAATACATTCATAGTACAACTCTCTACGTACAGAGAAAAACGCACATGCTTATATTGTTTTCTTTGAAAAAAGGCTTCAGTATTTGGTATAGTATGTTCCGTACCTTGAAAGGGGTTATGCCACCTTAGCTCAGTTGGTAGAGCGGCGCATTCGTAACGCGCAGGTCAGCAGTTCGATCCTGCTAGGTGGCTCCACGTCGAAATCTGTTTCAACTCTACCTATTTTTCGACAATCAAGTGGTCAAAAAATAGGTAGAGCCTAGCACAGTTCCTCCTTTCGCTTGCCATTCGCTTCGCTGGATTGGCTCGCGTACGTATTTGGCAAAGCCAAATACGTAAGGAAAAAGAGCAGCCCGAGACTTTGGCTTTGCCGAAGCCCGGCGCGATGAGAAAAAACATAGTTTTGTCTCATTCCCCCTTGCGGGTGTCGTATAACGGCTATTATGTAGCCTTCCCAAGGCTAAGACGCGGGTTCGACTCCCGCCACCCGCACCATCTTTAGTACCGAAAGCAGAAAAGCCACCAAATGCCGACAAGGCTCTGCTACAATGGAGTGAGATTATGGCCAATACCAAACACTTTTTACAGGATCAGAGAGTACTATTACTCGTAAGTATCAACGCTTTTATGGCGCTGTTGTCGGTTGCGCTCGTTGTTCTGAAGCTTATTTCCTCTCAAGGCAAGACAACTTTCGTGACACAGTTTCGATCGCAGCCAAACGCGGTCGATTTCGTGACGGGTGGCGTTGGCTTTAATGGCACCGCGCTTGATATGGTGAGTTTTGTTGTCGCAACTCTCGGTTTCACTCTCATCGGTATCTTACTTGCGTACCGTGTACACGCATTGAACCGCCAGCTCGCCGTCGTGACCCTCGTGCTAACCTCTGTACTGCTCCTTTTTCTTATTGCAGTGAGTAATATTTTGCTTGGCCTTCGCTAATGACTGATCTTGAACTACCCTACGAAAAAGATCGCCACGGCTTATACCGTTTCTTTGAGATTCTGCCAGGAGCCATCAGTTGGTCTATGCTTGCATTGCCTTTTATCTTATCTTGGATTGATGTACGACTTGCCGCATCATTCATCTTGGTTTATCTGCTCATAAATTTCGTTCGTTCCATCGCTGGCGTTGTCCGTTCGCTGCAAGGATACTACGTCGTAAAAGATCACCGAAAGTTACCATGGCGCCAGATGCTCGACGAGCTCGCAGGAACCGAAATCCACCCAAACGCGAAACGTCCCAAATGGCACTACGACATTATCGAGAAACGGTTGCCAAAGAAACCGCTATTTATGCACCCCGACAAAGTCATCCACGCTCTGTTTGTGGCGGTCTATAAAGAATCTATCGAAGTACTAGAACCGACCATAGAGGCGATTCTCGCCTCTGATTACCCTATAAAACAGGTTATTCTCGTTATTGCTTATGAGGAACGGGCAGGGAAGCCTGCCGCGGCGCTCGCAGAGAGTCTTATCGAGAAATATGGCTCACATTTTTATGAAGCGATGGCGATTAGCCACCCCAGAAACACCCCTGGAGAAGTTGTTGGTAAGGGTGGAAATATAACCTATGCAGCTAAAAAACTGCGCACCTATCTCGATGAACATAGCATCGCGTATGAACGTGTCATGGTGACGACGCTCGACGCAGACAATCATGTAGATAAGCAATATCTGGGCGCGCTAACGTACGCATATCTCGTTGTCGATAACCCCACCAGGGCTTCCTATCAGCCGGTCTCACTGTACACAAATAATATTTGGGATGCACCCGCACCAACGCGTGTCGTTGCGACAGGGAATACTATTTTTAACCTTATGCTCACACTGCGAGGCCATGCGCTGCGCAATTTCTCCTCTCACGCCCAGCCTATGGCGGGATTGATTCAGACAGATTACTGGAGTGTACGTACCATCGTCGAGGACGGTCATCAGTTCTGGCGTTCTTACTTTGCATTTGACGGTAAATATAAGGTGTTTCCACTCAGAGTGCCCATATACCAAGATGCTGTGCTCTCCGATAGTTACATCAAAACGTTAAAGGCACAGTTCGTACAGCTCAGGCGGTGGACATACGGAGCGTCAGATGTCGCTTATGTCGTCCAGAAGGGGTTCTTGACGCCGAATAAAATCTCTAAGCTTGATATCTTCGCTAAGACATGGCGTCTACTCGAGGGTCACGTTACATGGGCAGTGGGCACCATATTGGTTCTTTTCGGTGGCTTTGTGCCAAATCTATTTACAAACAAACAGTATAGTGCGGTTGAACTACCTCTTATCGTGAGCCGTATTCAAACCGTCGCGCTCATTGCGCTCGTTGGCATGCTATTTTTGGCGCTGAAGACATTGCCCCCAAAGCCTGCACACTACAAAAAGCACCGAACAGTGTTTATGGTGCTTCAGTGGGTGATGTTACCCCTTACATCACTCGTCTATAACTCGGTAGCAGCCCTGAACTCACAGACTCGACTTATGTTCCGCCGTTACCTCTCTAAGTTCGATGTCACCGAAAAAGCAGTTGTTTCGATCAGTGCTGATGGTACAAAGTCCACAAAGGCCTAGACTTGGCTAAGTCCCATACTGCGCAGCTATTTGTGATATGCGCGGTATTGCACAGCTCCGGCAGTATCAAATGCCTCGAGTGTAGATGCGGTAGTGCCACGTATCGTTTCTTGAGTCACACAGGCCTCGTGAGCCGTTTTTAGTATCTTTGCGATAATGGTGGCGGTTATGGCAGCGCTCGCGGTCACAGCGTCTCTACGATGTCCAAGAGCGGCTACGATACTGACATATAACTTGTCACGCTCAAACGGCTGCAGGGCCCCATTGGCAGAGCGTACACGGAGGCTAGAGGCCAGATCCGCTACCTCGAGCGTTGAGAATATTGCGCCACACACAGTACACTCACGGCGCCGCCATGTTTGTCGCAGACGTTTCTGGGGACGAGAGTTAGTGACAACTGTTTTTCCGCCACAATACATACAAACCATGTCTACATATTGTCATAACGCTATGAAAAAAGCTAGTGGATAACTATGGGTACAACTGTGGGAAAGCGACTTGACACGGCACATGCCCCTAAAAAGAAACCCAGCCATCTTTCGATGGCTGGGGCATTGTCTAATGAAACTGTTCTTATTGAACCTAGTTTCTTTATGTGGTTCTCGTCCGGCGAACGCGAGTAACGCGTTTAACGCTGGGGAGTTCCTCATAAAACAACTCGAAGCTCTTAAGAGAGCCTTTCGTCTTAGTGGTACTCACCAAAACACCTCGTTTAACCCGGGAATGATAGCAGATGGATATTGACATGTCAACATCATCATTATGCTAGTGTTAATTATAACAGAGGTGGCTTTCTAGTTATTCGTGCATGATAATAGTAACAAAAACCGACCATATAGGTCGGTATGATGCAGCTTGGCGGGCAATCTAACTACGTTGTAGCGCGCCATTTTCAAATCAAAAAGCCGATCATAAAGACCGGCTTTTTGATCTGGTGGGCGATATAGGATTCGAACCTATCACCTCCACAACGTCAATGTGGCGCTCTAGCCAAATGAGCTAATCGCCCAACGAATGGACCACTAAAATATAACAGATTAGTCAAAGTGATTCAAGATAGGATCGTAAACAGGGCTGCAGTATTTTGCGACGTCGCTATTCATGAGGACGAGGGCATGTAATGTCATGAAGAGATGAGCCAGAAATGTATATGTTCAGTTTGTCACACTATTATTTGACAGCTGGAAGGGCATAAGTAGTACGAGGATACCCCATATGATATAAAACCAGAGATTGCACTTATCCACTTTTCCACAGTGCTTATGGCAAACTATGAAAAAAGTACTAGCCAAATGCTGCTAGTTGCCCTATACTAGCTTGTGAGGTGAGGTTTTGCCGAGAGGTTTTAACCACACAAATAAAATCGGACGTATTTGCGAGAGCGTCCGATTTTTATATATTGGCTTTGCTTCTGGTATAATCCAAGATAAGCAGAGATGTGGACTCACCAGCCACGGAGCTTCGTCAGGGCGGCAGCGACAGACGTAAAATAGAAGCTGCAAGAGTAAACGCTTAGGTGGAACCTCCTTCTTCGCTTAAAAGCTACGAAGGACCCAAGCACGCAGGAAGATGAACTTTTTGTACATCAACCGCGTGTTTATTTATATATAAGGAGGAAGATATGGCAGATCAAAACGAGCGACTATATGCAATGCGGCACAGCTTAGCGCACATCATGGCAACTGCAATAAGCCACCTCTGGCCAGAGGTTAAACTTGGTGTTGGCCCAGTGGTTGAGAATGGTTTCTATTATGATGTTGATCTGGGCGAGACTAAGCTTGGCGAGGCAGATTTCGAGAAGATTGAAGCTGAGATGAGGAAGATTGTCGCCGAAGGCCAGGCGTTCGAACGTTTCGAAAAGCCGGTTGACGAAGCGATTGACTGGGCGAAGCAGGCAGCTCAGCCGTATAAAGAAGAACTCCTGAATGACTTGAAGCGGGCAGGCACTACTGTTGCGAAAGATCTCGATGCAGATACGTTAGGCGTAGCGACCGATGATGAAAGCAAAGTCGAATCAGTTTCGTTCTACCGGAACGGTGATTTTACCGACCTATGTCGTGGCCCTCACGTCGAATCGGCTGATAAGGTGGGTGCTTTCAAGCTCATGCGGGTTGCGGGGGCATATTGGCGCGGCAAAGAGACCAACCCACAGATGCAACGCCTCTATGGTGTCGCCTTTGCTACCGATAAAGAACTGCGAAGTTATCTCGGCATGCTCGAAGAGGCAAAAAAACGGGATCATCGTAAACTCGGTCAAGACCTTGATCTGTTTGTCTTCTCAGAGCTGATTGGTCCGGGCCTGCCACTCTGGACGCCGCGCGGTACCATTCTGAAAAACCAACTCGACGCGTTCGTGCAAGAGCTCCGAGAAGAAGCCGGGTTCCAACAAGTATCCATCCCTCACATTACCAAGAAGGATCTCTACGAGAAGAGCGGGCACTGGGCGAAGTTCAAAGATGAGCTATTTCGCATTACGACCAGAGAAGGGCATGAATTTGCCATGAAACCGATGAACTGCCCGCACCACACGCAAATTTATGCGGCACAACCTCGGAGCTACAGGGACCTGCCTATCCGTTACCGTGATACGACAATGGTATATCGCGACGAGCAGAGCGGTGAACTTGGCGGGCTCTCGAGGGTACGAGCTATCACCCAAGACGACGCGCACATATTTTGTCGGACTAGCCAAGTCGAGCAAGAAGTCGCCAGCCTCTGGGATATTATCGAGACGTTTTATGGTGGCTGCGGGTTTGAGCAATTCCAGGTTCGGCTATCGACGCACGACCCGGCCAACATGTCCGGATATGCTGGTAGCGAGTACAAATGGGAATCGACGGTCAAACAACTCCGTACTATCATCGAAAATAAGGTCGGAACCGACTACATTGAAGGTCTCGGTGAGGCGGCATTTTATGGGCCGAAGGTGGACTTTATGGCGAAAGACGCTATTGGCCGCGAACATCAACTGGCTACCATCCAGCTCGATTTCAACCAGCCCGAAGGCTTTGATTTGACCTGTGTCAACGAAGACGGAGCGGACGAACGAATCGTTATGTTGCACTGTGCTGTTATGGGTTCACACGAACGTTTCCTCAGTGTTTACATCGAACACACGGCTGGCCGCTTCCCAGTTTGGTGCGCGCCAGAACAGATACGAATCATTAGCGTGAACCAAGAAGAGGCGACAGTACGTTTCGTAGATGAGGTGAGACAAAAAGCGAAGGCACTTGGTCTCAGAGTCACCGTCGATAGTACCAATGAGTCAGTAGGCAAAAAAATTCGCGCAGCGGAGCTTTGGAAGGTTCCTTATACGGTCGTCGTCGGAGAAAAAGAGATGACGACCGGTCAGGTTACCCCACGGGTACGGGCGGATATGGTGGTCAAAGAACCGGCGCGCAGCTATTCATTCGACGAATTTTTTGGCACAGTGGCGCACGAAGCTAAGGCTAGAGTGTCTAAGACAAGCCTTTAGAATCTAGGCGTGTAGCGTGCCAAATAAACCAGGTGTACAATACGACAGATGAAAAAGCCTATCATTGCCGTCGACTGTGACGACGTATTAGTAAGTACAGCCGACCAGCTGCTGGACTATTATTACAGAGCTCACGGAATACACTTGAGTAGCTATAATGAGCTTTGGCAAAAATTAAGCAGCGAGGCAACTCGTACGGCGAGAGACACATATCTCGACAGTGAAGAGTTTTTGCAATCGCCTGCAATCGCTAACGCGGTAGAGGTACTTCGTAAACTTAATTCAAAATATGAACTACATATTGTCACTGGTCGGCCGAGCTTCATGCAGGACGTGACCCTCTCATGGCTACAAAAACATTTACCTGACATATTTGAATCAGTTATTTTTACGAATTCATTCGTGGATAAAACCAACCCCGCTTATCAGACGAAAGCAGATGTATGCCAGCAGATTGGCGCTCATTTCTTGATTGATGACCATATGCAACATTGCGAAGTCGTGTCCCGAGTAGGTATTCAGGCTGTACTATTTGGGCAGTACCCATGGAATCAAGTTGATAGATTACCCAATGGAATCGTACGATGCAAAGACTGGCAAGCGGTGGCGGACTACCTCGGGGTTTAGTAGTATTTAGAATAGTTTTATGCCGCTCATGTCAGAGACATGACATCTTCTATGACGTGGCGTACAATATTACAGATGAAAAAGCCGATAATTGCTGTTGATATAGATGATGTACTTTCTAAGACTTCCCAGGCATTTGTTGAGTTCAGTAATGCGACATGGGGACATACTCTTAAGCCCGAAGATTACGATGAAGATTGGGCGATAATATGGGGTACGTCGGTCGATGTTACTCGAGAGAGGGCAGATTACTTGCATACAAATGGCATGTTCGGGGAGACGTTACACTTTTCTGACGCTGTTTCAGCTCTCGAAAGACTACACGACCGCTACAAGCTTGTGGTAGCCACATCCAGAAGATCTTTGATAGCGCAGATTACTAAAGAGTGGCTTGAAACGTACTATAAGGGTATTTTCGATGGAATATTTTTCAGTGGAATCTACGATGGCAAGCTGGGCAAATATGACGAACATCTTTCAAAAACCAAAAATGACATTTTACTCGAAATAGGTGCAGACTATCTTATAGATGATCAGCTGAAGCACTGCATTGCCGCCAAAGAGCATGGCGTCGAGGCAATCCTCTTCGGAAATTATAAGTGGAATCAAACCGATAGTCTGCCACAGCATGTGACGCGGTGCGTAGACTGGCAGGCAGTGGAGGAATATTTTGCAAAGAGAAACTAGCCAAAACTTTCGGGAGCGAGTCGAATCGCTCGTGCGGCAAATTCCCCAGGGTCGCGTCATGACCTATGGGCAGATTGCGGCTCTCTGCGGTAGCCCTTTGGCTGCCCGAATTGTGGGAGGTATCGCGCACTACGGCGATCTGTCGTTGCCATGGCAGCGAGTTGTCAACAAATCGGGAGGACTAGCTTCAGGCTATCCTGGTGGTCGCGAAGGCCATCGCCAAGTACTGGAGGCAGAAGGCATTATTGTCACAGAGGATATGAAAATATCTCTCGATAATCTGATATGGTGGCCGGAGAGTCAGGCATGAACCGTCAGGCAGTAGATAAGAATGCAGGTCCACTTATTGTTATCGTTGGCCAAACGGCATCAGGAAAAACAGCACTGGCGCTGGAAATAGCTGAAAAATTTGACGGAGAAATCATCTGTGCCGACTCGAGGACTATATATAAAGGCATGGATATTGGCACTGCAAAGCCAAATAAGGAGGAGCAGGCGAGAGTGCCTCATCACGGTATCAATCTGATTAATCCCGACGAGACATTCAGCGCAGCCCAGTTCAAGGAGTACGCCTTTAAAACAATCCGAGATATTCATCAAAGAGGAAAGCTACCTATATTAGTGGGTGGTACGGGTCTATATATTGACGCAGTATTGTTTGATTTTCAATTTGGAGAACGTGCAGACCAAAAACTTCGGGAAGAGTTGTCGACAAAAACCGTGCCAGAGCTACACTCGATTATTCATGAGCTCGGTTATGCGATGCCTGAAAACGACCAAAACAAACGGTATCTTATACGGACTATTGAACGTCGGGGTGATGTAGGAGGCAGTAAGGACATACGACCAAATACATTGGTGCTAGGGCTTGTCGCTGACATGGAAACGCTAGAGCGACGGATTAGTCGGAGGGTAGACACTATGCTTGAGCAGGGGTTTATAGATGAGTATAAGAAGCTCCTCCTGCGCTATCAAAAAAATGCCCCCGGATTCCTTGCTCCTGGCTACAAAGCATTCGCAGAATATCTTGATGGCACCGTATCGCTAGATGAAGCAAAGGCTGCATTTATCAGAAATGACAGGCAGCTAGCAAGACGTCAACGGACATGGTTCAAGCGTAACAACAGTGTTCAATGGCTTAGCGACCGAAGTAATGCCGTAGAGATTGTAACAACATTTTTGAACAATTAAGTTTCCTGTTCAATAATTTGAGTGATACAATGAGTATGTATCCAGTAGGCTATATGGTCTGCGGAAAGTGAGGACACTATCATGATTGAACAATTGTTCGGTTCCAAGACACGCGTGAAGCTCTTGCAACTTTTCTACACAAACCCTAATCGATCATTCTACGTACGCGAAATTACAAGAAAGGTCGAAGAGCAGATTAACTCAGTCCGTCGAGAACTCGCGAACCTGCAGAGCATCGGCATTATTACCTCAGACACAAGCAACAACAAAGTCTATTACGAAGTAAACCAGCAGTATCAGTATTTCTCGCCTCTTTCTGAACTCTTCGGCGGTAAGGCAGTTCGCGCTAGACGAGGCACCAAGAAGCAGGCTGCCGCAGCGGAACCAGAGCTATTGAAGCCCGATGAGGCAACTGACTATAAACATCTTGGGCAAGTAGAGGTACTTGTACTTATGGGACAGTTCACTCGCGATGAGTTGAGTGGTGTCGATGTTGTGGTGGTTGGCAACGTAAACTCCAATGCAGTACAAAAATATGTTACCGAACTTGAAGAACAAGAAGGCAAAGACCTGCGATACACTGTATTTGCACTCGATGAGTTCAAGTATCGTCTTCAAATTAAAGATCGTTTTACTTCTAACGTACTCTTGAGTAAAAAACAGGTTCTTGTCGACAAACTTGGGTTACTGGGCTAGCTGCCGCTAAGGTAATACGCTATACTATCAGGTAACTGGGCGTGGTGGTGCGGACTGCCCACGTGCACTAAAATCATCTATGAGGGAGATAAAATGGATATACAATTTTATGGTGCGAACTGTATCATTATCACAACGAAGCAAGTACGGTTGGTGTTTGACGACAACCTTGCGTCCCTAGGGGCTAAATCAGTATCACGAGAGGGTGATATTTGTTTTTTCACGTCTCCTCATCCTGAACCGGTAGCTGGCGCTAAGATGTTAGTCGATATCCCAGGTGAGTATGAGATTAGCGGTGTGTCTGTCCATGGATTGCAAGCGCGTGCTCATATCGATACAGATGCCGAGCGCAACGCTGTCATGTACAAAGTGACGATAGGTGATACAAAGATTCTCGTAACCGGACACATATTTCCAAAGCTCTCCGAGGCGAAACTCGAAGATATTGGACTGGTCGACGTCATGTTAGTGCCGGTAGGTGGCAATGGCTACACATTAGACCCAGAGGGTGCGCTTCAGGTCATCAAACAGGTTGAACCGAAGATTGTCATACCTACGAATTACGCCGATGCCGCCTTGCACTATGAGGTACCACAGCAGACACTGGAAGACACACTAAAAGTGATTGGTATTCAGCCAAAAGAGAGTATCAAGAAATTCACCTTCAAACCTGCTGAGGTCTCAGACGCGACGCAGCTCGTTATACTCGAAAAAAACTAGTAGTCATCACCAGTGCAACCATATCTGTTGTCGGGGTTGACTTTCATGTCCCGCATCTGTACAATAGCACCTTGAATCAGGAGAAAAATTATGCAGAAATGTGAACTCACCGGAAAAGGAAAGCAGTATGGCAATAATGTCAGCTTTTCACAGCGCCACACCAAGAAAGTCTGGAAGCCAAATCTTCAGAACAAGACCATTGAAGTTGATGGTAAGAAGGTAAAGCTCAAGATTAGTACTCAGGCACTACGTACCCTTAAGAAAAAGGGAATCGTAACTAAATAATCTTTTAGATAGTAATTATAATAACCGCGGTCAGTTTGGCCGCGGTTTTGTTATACTTATACCTAGAAGAATAGAAAGAAATTGCATATGGAATTAGTCATATTTATCGTATCGCTCATAATCTCTATTACAGTACATGAATTCATGCACGCGTATGTTGGCTATAAACTGGGAGATACTACCGCACGCGACGAGGGAAGATTATCTTTTAATCCTATAAAGCATATTGATCCTATCATGACCATCGCTTTGCCTGTAATAACGTTCTTACTTTTCAAAGCACCGATACTGGTCGCAAAACCTGTCCCGTTCACTCCATGGCTTGTTCGTTACCGTGAGAAGGGTGTTGCTCTCCTGTCGATTGCAGGTCCACTATCCAATCTCGTGCTTGCGGCAGTTGCCGCAGTCATCGCACGGTCGTTCTCTGGTGGGTCAATTACCTATCAGATATTATTCTACTTCTCACAGCTTAATATTGGTTTGTTCCTATTCAATCTGATACCGCTGCCTCCGCTTGATGGTTCGAGAGTTCTCTATGCATTTGTGCCGCAGCCTGTCAGGGATCTAATGGATCAGATTGAACCCTATGGGTTTTTCGTCATCTTTGCAATCGTTGCACTCGGCGGTTTTGGCGGTATTCTTGGCAGCCTGTACAACTCGATTATGAACCTTTTATTTTAAACGGCCCAACCATTTAGTAGTCGATGTCTGCTATAATACTACGGCTGGGGAAAACCGGATTTCGGTCTGGCGCCAATTAATGATTATCTGAATACTAATCATTAGGGAGCTTAATATCTGTATCGACCGTGGTTGATACGTGAGAGCACCCACCTTGAATCTTTTTCAGGGCTAATCACGTTGGCACCCAGCAACTATATTTTGAATTATTTATCCAATAAAAATACCCCAGATAATCTGAGGTATTTTTATTGGTCGGGACGACAGGATTTGAACCTGCGACCTCACGGCCCCCAGCCGTACGCGCTACCAAACTGCGCTACGCCCCGATACTATAAGATTATATCATCACCGCTTGCGGCAGGGTAACATGGTAGAATAAACGCATGTGGCAAGAAACAAAACATGGGCTTTACAAACAATTTGTCTTTTCTGACTTTCATCATGCGTGGGCCTTTATGGAACAGGTGAGCGTCATTATTAATCAGCTTGAGCAGTATCCGAGGTGGCAGAACGAATGGAACGTTGTTGATTTTTGGCTGTCGAGTGAGGCAGAGGATGGCCGGATAATTACTGAACGAGACCGTAGCCTCGCACATGACATTGATGCACTCGCAGACCGGCATGGCCAAGACGATGAGTCAAATGATGTAGATAAAAAAACAACAAATATAACAGAGGTGCAATTGTATGCAGACGGAGGCTCGAGGGGTAACCCTGGCCCGTCTGCAAGTGGGTTTGTAATCCTCGATATGAGCGGAAAAGTACTCTATCAAGAGGGTGTATATTTAGGAATTACAACAAACAACCAGGCAGAATACCAGGCTTTGAAGCTTGGACTTGACCGGGCGTTGCATAAGTTTGGTGCCCGAGATGTGCGGGTTTATATGGATAGCTTACTTGTTATTAATCAGATGAAAAATATCTTCAAAGTGCGCAATCGAGATTTATGGCCCGTCCATGATGCCGTACAACAAATGCTTACGCAGTTTGAAAAAGTAAGCTTTGATCATGTTCCGCGCGAGCTTAACAAGCTTGCTGACTCAGAAGTTAATAAGTGCCTTGATAAACAACAGGCAAGTCCCGTCCAACATGTCGACTAGAGCTTACCCTGAGACTCCACATAGAAATATATGCACACATCTGTTATACTTTCATCCGCAGTTGGTGAGCCAATCGCTAGTCCTTTAAAGATTAGAGGAAAGTCCGGGCAGCATAGGGCATGACAGTCGTTAACGACGACCAGGGGTGACCCTAGGGAAAGTGCCACAGAAACGAAACTACCCAGTCAATGGGAAAAGGTGAAACGCGCGGTGCAAGAGACCGTAATCACCGGTGGTGACACCGGTGAGAGGTAAACCCTGTCAGCTGCAAGGAGTGGGCTATCAAGCGTTCCCGCGACGCCCACGTATTATCCGCTCGAGCCATTCGGCAACGGATGGCCTAGATAGATGATTGGCCTTTGACAGAACCCGGCTTACTGCCATCTGCAAGATATGAAAACACCCTCGGTAATCGAGGGTGTTTTCTATTGCAGAAACCGAATTACTTTTCGATTTTAGCTGCTTTGACTACAGCTTCGAACGCCTTTGGCTCATTTACAGCGAGTTCGGCAAGAATCTTGCGATCTACTGTGATACCAGCGGCTTTCATGCCGGCAATAAGGTGACTGTAGGTAGTACCATTCAGTCTTGCTGCGGCATTGATACGCGTATTCCATAGCGCGCGGAAGGTGCGCTTGCGATTTCGGCGATCTCGGTAGGCAAACTGCAGGCTCTTAGTAACTGCTTGCTTACCACGCTTGACGCTGACACGGTTAGGGTGGCTAAACCCTTTGGTTGCTTTGCGAATCTTAACGTGTTTTGCGTGACCTGGCACGCCTCTCTTGACTCTCATAATCTAGACTCCCAACTTCTTGCGAATCATTTTGCTATTGGTTGCGCCGAGGGTCTCGAGACCGGCGAGTTTGCGCTTACGCGCGCCCGACTTCTTTTGCAAGAAGTGGGAGGCATGTGAGTGACGGGTGCGTACGCGCCCATTCTTGGTGACTCTGACGCGGTCTTTTGTGCCGCTATGAGTCTTTAACTTAGGCATGCTCTTTCTCCTACCTTGGTTACTTAAATTTATTAAAACGAATGGATAGTGTTGCCATCTGCTGACTCTTGGGGCGCTTCCGCCTCAGTATTCGCAGATCGCTTTGGCTGTACGGTGCTTCGTATGACAAACGTCAACTGCTTACCCGCTAACTGTGGCTGTTGATCGACAGCGATGGTATCGCCGAAGCCATTGATAACTCTTTCGGCAAGGGCGAAGCCGATGTCCTTATGAGCTAACTCGCGACCTCTGAAGAAAAGGGTGATTTTAACCTTATGGCCGTTGTCCAAGAAACCTTGGACTTTCCTCATCTTGACCGCCAAATCATGATCGCCAATCTTTAGCCCGGAACGCATTTGTTTCATCTCGAGGCTTTTGACGCTCTTGCGATTTTTTTGTGCCTGCTTTGTCTTCTGGTAATTGTATTTACCCCAGTCGACAATTTTACAGACAGGTGGGTTCGCATTTGGCGATATTTCTACGAGGTCAAGCTCATATTCCTCTGCTTTACGCAGCGCGTCGCTACGGCTCATAACACCAAGCTGATTTCCGTCTTGATCAATCACTCTGAGTTGTGGTGCCCGAATTTGACCATTCAGGCGGGTTATTGTAGCTATTGTCGTATCTCCTTACCGCGTTAGCTAAGCCATTGTAACAGATATGGTCACAGAGGTCAATTGCGAGCGTTGCCATAAGCTCTAACAGATACGAAAAAGAGGCTTGATTTATACGTCATGAAATTGATGGGGACGATATTGGAGTGCTTCAGCGATATGTTTTGGCTCTATGGTGTCACTGTTATCAAGGTCTGCGATAGTTCGTGCGACCTTAACGCTGCGCATATACGCACGCGCGCTAAGCCCAAATTTGTTAGCAGCGGTATCGAGCATAACCTTCGCAGTGTCTGAAAGAAGTGCCTTTGACTTAATCTCCCGGTTTGACATATCTGCATTCAGTTTTTGGCTGCCGAAGCGCTCGAATTGTTTTTGTCTCGCAACACCGACGCGGTGGCTGACACTATCTGAGGTATATTCTGAGGATGGAGACTCACTAAGCAGCCGGCTATTATCAATCTCGTGTACATCGACGTATAAATCAATTCTATCTAGGATTGGACCAGAAAGTTTTCGACGATACTTCTGCGTCTGACTTGGCGTGCAGCGACACGGCTTTGATGTTCCGTAAAAGCCGCAAGGGCAGGGGTTTGCGGTCCCGACGAAAATGAAATGTGCAGGATAGTCGGCACTTTCTTTTGCTCTTGATATGCTGACTTGGCGAGTCTCCAGGGGCTGCCTGAGGGCTTCTACTGTCATCCTATCAAACTCCGGTAGCTCATCGAAAAGGAGTACTCCACGATGGCTTAGGCTCATTTCACCAGGCCTGATGGTTGCGCCACCACCGACGACTGCAATATTGCTTGCGCTATGGTGGGGAGACCTGAAAGGCCTCTTGTGCACTATACGATTGAAATCATTACTCGCTAAACTATGGAGATGGGTTACCTCTAGCATCTCTTCGCGCGTCATTGGGGGCAGAAGGTCTATCAGGGTTCTTGCAAGCATGCTTTTACCAGTTCCAGGAGGCCCACCAAGCAAGAGATTATGCCCACCGGCCGCACTTACCTCAACTGCACGCTTCCCCAGTTCTTGTCCGATAATGTCCTCAAGCCTCGAAATATCATCTGAGATTGAATCTGCTGGAGCATTTGTCGCTATTTTGTCAGTTTCAATTACTTGAGGTGTCTCTATCTCATTTAGGTAGTTAAAAAGCTGTTTTAATGAGTTGATTGGCACTAAACTGATTCCAGGAACCAAAGAAGCCTGATCCGCGTTGCTTTCAGGAATAAGGAAGAGTGATATACCGTTACGTTTCCCAGCAAGTAACTTACCGATAATTCCTCGTATTGGTCGAACTGTTCCGTCAAGCCCAAGTTCTCCGATGAAGGCGGAATTTTCAGGGATTATCTTGTATTGATTACTCGCGACAAGAATCGCCGCAGATATCGCTAAATCAAAGCCGGTACTTTCTTTAGGGACGTCTGCTGGGGCTAAGTTTATCGTCACACGCTTACGAGGTAGGGGGATATTCGAGGATTCAAAGGCACTCCTTATTCTTTCCTTTGCTTCATCGACTGCTTTGTTCGCGTAGCCCACGATGGTGATACCAGGTAGGTTGTTTGAAAGTGTGCATTCTATATCAATGAGAAGACCATTGTGGCCCGTCTCAACCAGACTTCTTATGGCGCGCTTCGTTGTCATGTATTTGATTTTACGATGTTTATGAAATAAAACAACCCTCGCGAAGTAGGCGCGAGGGATGTTATATTTTGTGCTTGTAAGTTCTTTTCGAAAACAACGACTTGCGAGACGTCGTTGTTTTCATTGAGAACTTTTTGTTTTTGAGCACTTTTTTTGTTCAGTGCTAGACACATCGTACCTCTATCACAGTGCTTATGTCAATAGGAAAATCGTTGTGATTGCTACGTAGTTTGCTAGTGCTAATGCGGAATGATGGGGTTGGTTTTTGGCAGCTTCGTTACCCCTGTATTGACAGGGGTAACGATATACGATATCATAGCTCCAGTAAGCAAAAACAAAAACTTACTAATATCGCTCGAGCCACCTTATCGGTGGTGAGAGCGGTCAGTCAATGTCGCAGGCGGTAAGCGCTATAATAGTATATTATTTTTGAGCGGATTTACCGCCTCGACGCCATATTTAACGAGGAGCGCTTTATGGTATCAGGCATAGGGCGCGTTTATATTAGAAAAGGCAATGACACATACACATCAACGAGCTACAATCATTCTGTCTTGGACCGTACTATTGCTTTTTATGTTAGTCACCCACCCAAGCCATCTACCCGTTCCTCTTCTTATCCTACCCTTCATCCTGCTATTTATTGCACTATATCGCTCACTCACTATGATACTTCGGAAGTACTCAAAGCAAAGTAACGCTCGGATAAAGCGGATTGCTGTGGCCGGTTCGTCTATTACGGTGATTACCATCGCTTTGCAGTCTCTTGGTCAGTTAACTGTCCGTGATATCCTTGTCGCGACAGCTCTTATAACTGTGGGGTATTTTTATATTGGTCGTGCGGTAATTAAGTAGCAGGTAATGGGTTAACAGCGTAAAATTGTGGTATATTAGTAAGTAACTATGCAAGATCAGCAAGACCAATCACAATCTCAGTTTTCTGTGCCCCCGACGCCAGTAGATAATGCTGCTAGGTATGGGTCGTCGCAAGGCAATGATGCGGTGACGCCAAGTGATCCGCTGGCTCAGGCTACGAATGCTGTCGAGGCGTGCATAGCACGCACGGCTTCAAGCCCCAATGCGCGAATGCGAGAAATTACGAAGATACGAGCCGCATACATAAAGGCAAAATTTGGACTGGATGTGACACAATGAATTACCAGTACCATACACCGCGCAGAAGCATTGAGGTGACCAACTGATGTTATTAAGTCTACAGAAATCATTACACGAAAAACAGAAGTATGAGCGTGGTCTTGAAATAATCCCACTTCTCATTCACCTGCCTCCTATCAGTGATGACACAGAGGCGAATGGTCGCGATGTTCGCGACGTTACGGACGAAAGTATTTCGAAATCACAAATTATTTACAACATTATTGCGAGCACCATGGAAACGAGTTTGAAGAATCGTTTTCGTGGGCAACGAGCTTTTGGTTTTGAGATTGTCGGTCTTCACGGATTTGTGAATATGTATGCACTAGCGCCCGTCGATATGATCGGTTCAATGGAACAGGCCCTCACCAGCGCATACCCCTCAACGATTCTTGAACGCGTCCCTGAGTACAATATTTTTAATGAAGTAGGCGGCATCAATGCGATAGCTGGCGGGCAAATGAACTTGAAGAAAGATTTTGCCTACCCGATTGCTACGTACCAGGACTTAAAGCGTGACGCAATGCAGTCAATTTTGAATGCACTATCGACCTTAACGAACGAAGATGGGGCTTCCATCCAGATACTATTTCGTCCGACGGATGACGAGTGGCGGAAGGCCTCAACAAATCTAGCGGGGGCAAAGCGTAAAGGTGACAAGGGCTTAAATGCTGCTGCTTTTGCGAAAGACTTCATTACTGCTTTTGCCAAGGCGCCAGAGGCGAAGGACGGCGATAAACAGAAAGACGTGTCCTCGCTCGAACAGTCGGTGATTGATTCTATAGAGGATAAAACTCGCCATGCTGGTTTTGAAGTGACGATTCGTGTCATAGCATCATCGAATATTCTTCAAAATGCGCAGGCTATTATTAATAGTATTGCCGGCAGCTTTGCGTTGTTTGATGCGCCTGGCAAAAATGGTTTTA
>Ga0302286_10001287_pt1 | contig 18882 bp, 8 predicted proteins | sample III_Fen_E2_3_FD_198765 | JGI IMG/M metagenome (GOLD analysis project Ga0302286, IMG submission 198765) | Peat permafrost microbial communities from Stordalen Mire near Abisko, Sweden - III_Fen_E2_3 | ecosystem: Environmental > Terrestrial > Soil > Wetlands > Permafrost | place: Sweden: Abisko...
CTATTTTCGTATTTCTTTAAATCTACTGACTCTTGTTTGAATCCTTCCATATTATCGGTAAGATTCGATGTTTGTTTTTCCATTTTTTTTCTTGATTTTTTAGGTCAAGCTATTTCAGGGAAAGACAAGGTTGATCAACATTTCCGGCATGTCAACTGCATTTTTCGGAATATTTGCTGTTTCCCCGATTTTGCGTATCAAAATCAGTTGCAAAATAAATAGATAGATGAGGTTGTGTGTTTATCTATCCATACAAATTGATAGACGGAGAGATAAATTGAATACATTTAACACAAATAACGGTCATCTTCAGGAAAAGACCTCATGTATTCAAATTTGAAATGCTGCAGATACAATTACTTGATGTTCTTTAGTTGGTTTTGCCTCCATACTGAAGGCGTTTGGTGAGTGATGTGCTTAAATTGACGGCTAAAATTGGATGGTTCACTAAAGCCTATTGCATCGGAAATTTGAGCTATGGAGTAATCGGGATGAGCAAGAATAAGATGCTTTGCTTCTTCTATACGCAAAGTGTTTATCCATGAATGAAAACTCATTTTCTCCTCTCTGTTTATATAATTTGAAAGTGTAGAGCGTCCAATTTTCAGGTATTGCGCCATCTGCTCAATATTTATTTCGGTACAGAGATAATATTTTTCAACTATAATGGAGCATTTGAGTTTCTCCCAGGATAAAGCACGGTAACTGAATTCCGGTTCTTCGCTCCCAACCAATCCAGCAGTATCAAATATCAGTGAGATATTGATATAGATACGCTGATATTGAATATAACAAATCCCAAACACTGTGTAGAACACAATATTTATGAGAATAACAACTAAAGTAAATGCTGGTGATAAGAAAAACAACGACATCAGTACAACTATACAAAATGCAACAGCTCCATAGAAATAATAACGAACCCAATGTAATTGCAACCGGTAAGTATCGGCAAAATAATCATTGAGTTTTAATTCATATTTCTTTGCCTCTACAATGAAAAAGATTGAAAGATAGATTAACTGGGCTATACAGAATAGAAGAAATACTATATTCAGGATAGTCATGGGATGACTAAAGTTCGGAATAAAATCACCTATATGCTTCAAGCCCGGATTACCCCAAATTTGTTCGAAAACAAACAAAAGTATAATAAAAAGGAACGTTGGAGTCATGTATCTAAGGATATAAACAATGTTTGTGAAATTGCTATTCATCAAACTGATAAGCGAAAATGCAAAAAGAATAGATTGAAACGAGATAACCGTCAACTCAATATAGAAATTAATGATACTGTTGCCGGATAGTAAATTTATTGCCGTAATTACTGCCAAATTAAAATATGCTACTGCCAAAAATCGAAGAGACCTGTAATAATTATTTAGTCCCTTTGTCTGTGGGAGCGGGAGAAACAAAAAATCAAGGACATAATGACACAAGATATAGCTAAAGCTACATTGAATATTAAATAAATGTGATATTCCATGTTGAAAGGTTACTGAGTTTAAGGTACAAACAGAAATCAAAGTTAAATATATTCTACTAAAGCGACTAAAATATGTTTGCATATTAAATTATTTTAACAATATACACGTACATAAACTATGAATAAAACATATCAATTAAAAAAACCTAGATTTACCTTGAATTAACTATTAGCAAATATCTTCTTTAAATAATCTTAATAACAAATCTCTTGATTATAAAATTAGTTTAGCCCATTTATATTAGCAATACTAAAAATCAATTATTATTCAAAACCAACTGATATATGAAAGTTCCGAAAATTTGATTTATTTACAAAAAACAACGAAAATTTAAAGAAAAGCGCTTAAAGTTAATTTTATTATCAACTTGCTCCCACAATGTAAACATTTAGCACCTATATGTAACTAAATAGTACACAATTGAGTAATTATTCTATTCTGGAAAGATTGTACATTTACACAACCTTAATTTAGGGATGTATATAAAAATTCAAAAGTAACTATTTTTTAAATCATGAACAGGTATAAATTAATTTTGTTGTTCTTCAGTTTAATCTCGATAATTGGAGTCGGTGCAATTCCTTATCAAAAAACAACGGATGGTATTCTGATTTCACTCAACCAAAAATCATCAGATAAAACCAAGACAATCCGCTTGCAAGTTATTACTGACGATATCATTCGTGTAACTGCTTCGCCTTCGGCCACACTGCCGGAAACTAAAAGTTTGATTACCACATTTACCGACACAAAAAAGTCTGGTTGGTCTGCGACACAAGAGGGTGACTTCGTTGTACTGAAAACCGCAACTACTAAAGCAATTATTTCGATTAAAACGGGTGAAATTAAATTCACCGATTTAAAAGGAAACGTTATACTGCAAGAACAACGCGGAGGAGGAAAGACTTTTAAATCTATCGTAGTGGAAGGAAAATCGGGTTATACGTTCCGCCAGGTATTCGAATCGCCTGCCGACGAGGCTTTTTACGGTTTAGGTCAACATCAATCGGACGAATTTAATTACAAAGACAAAAACGAAGAATTATTCCAATACAACACCAAGGTCTCCATCCCATTTATTGTTTCCAATAAAAACTACGGAGTTCTTTGGGATAATTACTCATTTAGCCGCTTTGGAGATTCTCGTCCTTATGCAAACCTTGATCAGTTCAAATTGTTCGATAAAAACGGAAAAGAAGGAGGACTTACCGCAACATACAGGCTAAACAAAGATTCAAAAGATATATTTTTGGAAAGAAAAGAATCTACTGTTGATTATGAAAATATTCAAACTATAAAGAACTTTCCGAAAGACTTTCCATTCACCAATGCAGCTGTAACCTGGGAAGGTGAAATTCAACCTAAAGAAAGTGGTCTTTTTCGGTTTATTCTATACTATGCCGGTTACACAAAAGTGTATCTCGATGACAGTTTAGTAGTAGCCGAACGTTGGCGGACAGCATGGAATCCAAATAGTTTCAAATTCTCGGCCAAACTGAATATTAATAAAAAACATAAACTTCGTATTGAATGGATACCTGATGGAGGAATTTCGTATATGGGACTGAAAGCACTTAGCCCGGTTCCTGATGAAGAACAAACCAAACTCTCATTGTGGTCGGAAATGGGACAAAAAATGGATTACTATTTCATACGTGGAAATAATCCCGATGAAGTTATCAGCGGCTATCGCACAATAACCGGTAAAGCATCCATCATGCCCAAATGGGCCATGGGATTTTGGCAAAGTCGTGAACGCTACAAAACTCAGGATGAAATTGTAGGTACTTTGAAAGAGTTTCGTCGTCGTCAAATTCCTATTGATAATATTGTACTTGACTGGAACTATTGGACTGAAAATGACTGGGGAAGTCATGAGTTTGACAAAAATCGTTTTCCAGATCCAAAAGGAATGGTTGATTCAATTCATGCTATGGATGCAAGGATTATGATTTCCGTTTGGCCAAAATTTTACAAGAACACTGAACATTTCAAAGAATTTGAAAGCAAAGGATGGATGTATATGCAAGCCATCAAAGACAGCATTCGCGACTGGGTAGGTCCCGGTTACATTGGCTCATTTTACGATGCTTACTCGGCTGATGCCCGCAAGCTTTTCTGGAAACAAATGAAAGATCATCTATTTTCGCTTGGCCTGGATGCATGGTGGATGGATGCCAGCGAACCAAATGTACGTGATTGCACCGATATGCCTTACCGCAAAGCCCTATGTGGTCCAACTGCATTGGGTCCCTCAACTGAATATTTTAATGCGTATGCTTTGATGAATGCTGAAGCCATTTACGACGGACAACGCGGTGAAGATAACAACAAACGTGTTTTCTTACTTACACGTTCCGGATTTGCCGGTTTACAACGTTATTCTACTGCAACCTGGAGTGGCGATATCGCTACCCGATGGGAAGACATGAAAGCTCAGATTTCTGCCGGTATTAATTTCTCCATCAGCGGAGTCCCTTACTGGACAATGGATAATGGCGGATTCTGTGTTGAAAAACGATACGAAAACGCTCCTGAAGGCTCAAAAGATCGTGATGAATGGCGTGAATTGAATGTTCGCTGGCATCAGTTTGGGACATTTGTTCCTTTGTTCCGCACACACGGACAAACTCCTTTTCGCGAACTCTGGAACATTGCTCCCGAAACACATCCAGCATACAAAACCATGCTTTATTATACGCAATTACGTTATCGGTTAATGCCTTATATTTATACTCTGGCAGGCATGAGTCATTTCAACGATTTCACCATTATGCGTGCTTTGATGATGGATTTTGAAAGTGATAAAAACGTATTGAATATCGGCGACCAATACATGTTTGGAAAGGAACTGATGATTTGTCCGGTCTACAAGTACCAGGCTCGTACGCGCGAAGTTTATTTTCCAAAACAAACCGGTTGGTACAACCTGTATGATGGTAAATATACAGCCGGAGGACAAAAACAAACAGTAGATGCACCTTACGACCGTATGCCAATTTATGTGGCTGCCGGAAGTATTCTTCCAATTGGTAAAGTAATCCAAAACACAATGCAAGCTCAAACTGACTTGACAGTCTATGTTTATGCCGGTAAAAACGGAAGTTTTACTTTGTACGAAGATGAAAATGTGAATTACAATTACGAAAAAAATGCTTTTGCAACTATAGAATTTTCATACAATGACCAGGATAAAACATTGAGCATTGCCAACAGAAAAGGCAGCTTCAACGGAATGGTGAAAGAACGTAATTTCCAGGTTGTTTTGGTTGATTCATCGAACCCTGTTACTTTGGATAATACTCCGAAAGATATGAAAACAGTTCATTACAATGGTTCTAAAGCCACGCTTTCATTAAAATAATAAGATTGTTTTTCACGATCTCTCATTTTTGATAATCCCTGACTGATGCAAAATTAGTCGGGGATTTATTTTTATTTACAATTACCATTAAAATATTGAAAATATAAATCCTTACCTTTGCAGCGGTATAAAAAGGAGGAACAATGTTTAGTGATTTATTTAGAAGCAACGCATTTACAGCGGTTCGAAATTCCAATTTCAGGTATTTTCTGGGCTATCGGTTTTTTATGACTATGGCCACACTTATGCAATCGGTGATTGTAAGTTGGCACATGTATTTTCTTACTAAAAATGTAATCTGGCTAGGCATGATTGGGTTGGTGGAAGTCATTCCCCAAATTTCCATATCGCTTTTTGCCGGACATTATATTGACTTGTGGGATCGTAAAAAAATTGTTCGAAACTCCACACTTATCCTGCTACTCGGTTCTTCAATTCTAACACTTTATAGTATCGAGTCCTTTCACTCCTATCAGCGCCTGGGTATTTGGCCTATCTTTGTAACGATATTCCTTACCGGACTTTCAAGAGGCATACTAATGCCTGCACATACTGCATTGATTGGTCAATTGGTAGATAAAAAAGATTACGCCAATGCAGCTACCTGGAGTAGTGCCAACTGGCAAATAGGAGCTGTAATGGGTCCCGCCATAGGTGGGTTGATCTACGGATTTTCTACTATAACCGTGGCCTACTGCTCGATTCTTGCTATCTATATCATTTCATTGTACATGATTAGCCGTGTACAAATAAAACACATTATCCGTGCAGTACAAACTGCTGGCGATGAAGACATTTTCAGCCGGATACGCGAAGGTATCCGTTTTGTGATGAAATCGCCACAATTGCTTGGAGCTTTTTCGCTGGATATGTTCGCCGTATTGTTTGGAGGCGCGGTGGCTATGCTTCCCGTTTTTGCATCCGACATTTTGCATGTTGGGCCGCAAGGGTTAGGTTTTCTCCGTGCATGTCCGGCACTGGGAGCTATTTTTATGTCATTTTACCTGATGTTTAATCCACCGGTAAAGAATAGTGGACGCACGTTGTTATTGGCAGTCTCGGCATTTGGGCTGTGTATGATTGGCTTTGCATTCTCGCATTGGTTTTGGCTGTCGGCATCGCTATTGCTGTTAAGCGGCTTGTTCGACAATGTGAGCGTGGTAATACGGGGCACTATTCTACAACTTTACACTCCGGAACATATGCGCGGACGCGTGGCATCAGTCAATAGCATTTTTATCGGTTCGTCGAACGAACTGGGTGCTTTCGAATCGGGAATGACCGCCAAACTTATGGGTCTTATTCCTTCGGTGGCATTCGGAGGAATCATGACGCTGATTGTTGTTGCCAGTACTGCTAAGATAAATCCTGTGTTGAGGAAATTGTCGTTGAAATAATCTTGAATTATTAGTTGTTTGCAACCTCTATCAGACTGTCGGCTGCTGACAGGGTCTAAGAGATAAATCTGACAAAAGTTATAAAAATAACTATCTTGTAAGGCACCCCTATCAATAAGAAAGGCACAATTCATATGAATTGTGCCTTTCTTATTGAATCCTGTGAAAATTAATTCTTTACTAGCTTTCCTGTCAATCCATTTGCTTTCACAATATAAATCCCGGGGTGAAGCGTACTAACGTTGATATAGGTTTTTCCTGTAATCTGTTGCGTGAGTAATACACTGCCACTTAAATTAAAGATTGATAATGTACTTGTTTCGTCGCCTACATAGATATAAAAACCATTGGTAGTCGGGTTAGGATACATGTTTATAACAGTTTCATTTATAGTGCCAATATAAGTTGCAATGGCTACTGAAACCGTCCAATTCTGTGTAGTTGTACCATCTTCGGCTAAAACAGTATATACAACGGGACTCGTATAATCATTTGCAGTGGTAGCACTTATCTGAGCCGTTGTACCAATCTTAACCGTTGCACCACCCGAAACAGTGAATGTTCCTACCAAATTAGAGGTCGAAGAACCTGTTGGCATAATAACAGCAATAGTCTTGTTAGCATTGTCTATACTTGAACTGGTTTGTCCTGCTAAACTAAAGGCAGTAATTTCAGTTGCCGTATTTTTAGCTACTGTTACCGTAACCGTCCAATTCTGAGTCGTTATACCATTTTCTGCAACTACTGTATAAACAACAGGGCTAGAGAAATCATTAGCGGTAATTCCACTTACCTGAGTTATTGGTCCGACCTTAAGTATTGCACCGTTTGAGAGTGTAAAGCTTCCAATCAAATTATTGGCTGAAGGAAGATAAGGCATTGAAACAGCAATGGTTTTATTTACGTCATCTATGCTTGAACTGGTTTGACCCGTTAAACTGAAAGCTGTAATGTCAGTTGCCGTATTATTTGCTGTTACAGTTACCGTCCAGTCTAAGGTTGTCAACCCATCTTCTGAAGTTATTGAATAAACAACAGGAGAACTAAAGTTATTAGCAGTGGTTCCGCTAACCTGAGCAGTGGTTCCTACTTTTACAGTTGCACCTGTAGAATACGTAAATGTTCCAACTAAACTACTTACTGTAGAACCATAAGGCATTACAACCGATATGCTTTTATTAGGAGCATTAATAGTTGAGCTATATTGTCCGGCCAGCGTGAAAGCAGAAATAGCTGCTGCTGTATTTTTAGCTACTGTTACCGTAACTGTCCAATTCTGAGTCGTTATACCATTTTCTGCAACTACTGTATAAACAACCGCGTTAGAGAAGTCATTAGCGGTAGTGCCACTGACCTGAGTTATTGGTCCGACCTTAAGTATTGCACCGTTTGAGAGTGTAAAGTTTCCAATCAAATTATTGACTGAAGGAAGATAAGGCATTGAAACAGCAATGGTTTTATTTACATCATCTATGCTTGAACTGGTTTGACCGGCTAAACTGAAAGCTGTAATGTCAGTTGCTGAGTTCTTAGCTATAGTTACCGTAACTGTCCAATTATTAGAAGTGATACCATCCTCAGCCAATACGGTATAGACAACCGGATTAGTAAAATCATTCGCGCTAGTGCCGCTGAACTGAGCCGTAGCTCCTACATTGATTGTTGCTCCCGTAGAATACGTAAATGTTCCAACCAAACTATTTACTGTAGCACCATAAGGCATTACAACCGATATGCTTTTATTAGGAGCATTAATAGTTGAACCGGATTGTCCTGCCAACGTGAAAGCAGAAATAGCTGCTGCTGTATTTTTAGCTACCGTTACCGTAACTGTCCAGACTAAGGTTGTCAACCCATCTTCTGAAGTTATTGAATAAACAACAGGAGAGCTAAAGTTATTAGCAGTTGTTCCGCTAACCTGGGCAGTTGTTCCAACTTTTGCAGTTGCACCACTTGACATATAGAACGTTGGAATAAGAGCAGAAAGATTGGTTCCGTAAACTACATTAACCGAAATAGCTCTAGTGCCAGCATCAATGGTAGCCGTCTGAGTTTGTTCATTCAACCGGAAAGAAGTCATATTAGCGTAAATATTCTGAACAGCAGTCGTGGTTACCGTAACAGTCCAGTCTTGTTCTACACCACTCTCTGAAGTCACCGCGTACGTAACAGGATATGTAAAATCAACCATACTTTGAGTTGAAGTTTGAGTAACTCCTGAAATTTTAGCCGTTGCATAGTCTGACAGTCCGAAATTAGGAATAAGCGACGTCAAATCTGTTCCTGACTGAACGCCCAATTTTACAGTATGATTGGTATTGTCAATTACAGCAGGCCCTAATTCTGAATTTAAAAAGAAGCTGAGCATACTATTGCCAGTACTGATACTTCTTTTTGTAATAATAACAATATAATTTTGTGTAGTTCCATCCTGTGCCTTAACAGTAAGCGTTACAGGATTAGTGAAATCAACATGATCATTTGTAGATAATTGAGTAGCTCCATTAAACAATGTGGCTCCCGGAGACAAAGTAAAACTAATTGGCACTGCAGATAAATCAACAGTCCTCTCAACTACCGCAGTGATAGTATGAGTTGTTTGATTTAGAACCGTACTAACAGAAGAAGCCGGAGTAAATACAGTAATATCTTTCCCTGAAAAAACTCCTGAAGTCAGCGTCCAGGATTCATTTTTAATATTTTGCCATTGAATATAAACAGGGACATCTTTTGTTACAGGCACTTGTAACGCATTACCACAATATACCGTTTGAGATTTAATTTGATGACTAGCAGAAACATCAGAATATACAGCTACAACCTTATTTACAGTAGTTGAGCAGTATCCCAGAATAACGAAACCTGTTTGAGTGGGTGTGTATATATAATATTGATTTGCATATAAACTATTCGCCTGATTTGCACCTTCAACCGCAGTTGCCGGAGTCGCAAGCGTTTCACCTAGTGGCTTAGAATCGATTATCAACTGAACTGTCCAGTTTTGGGTTGTTCCATCCTGAGCCTTAACAGTATATATTAACGAGTTAGTATAGTCGTTAGCAGTAGTTCCACTTACCTCAGGGGTGCCTCCGATAGTTGCAGTAGCATAACTTGATAATGTAAAATTCGCAACCAGCGACTGAACCAACGTATTTGGAATTGAATATATGGCATGTACTGTTATAGTATGATTATTTTTATCGATTATAGTACTGTTACTAACAATATAGGAATTTGTAAATGAATAGCTTTCTATATCCTTGGCACTACTCGGTACTATAGCATTGGTTACCGTAACAGTCCAGTCTTGAGTAGCTCCACTTTCAGGTTTAACGGTATAAATTACAGATGAAGTAAAATTATTCGAAGTAGTTCCACTTACCTGCGGTGTAGCTGAGCCTGTTGCTGTTGCTGTAGCTCCGGTCGACAATTTAAAAGACGCAATTAAACTACTCCTATCCACATTACTGCCAACTACCGCAGCGATTGTATAATTTGTACTATCAATTGCGCTATTCCCAATTTGATTTGGTAAACCAAATGAAGTAATATTTTTGCCTGTAAAATAAGGACGAACTGAGATATTAAATGGATATGATGCCGTAGTAAAATCTTTTCTCCATTTTATCAGATAGGGCTTATCCTTGACAACATTCATGGTAATGCTCGATTGGTTAACAGGTCTAGTTCCTCCTCTGTAAGTATCGCAATTATAAAGAAAGGCGGCATTACAATTATCATAAATTTCTTCATAAGTATCCTGGGTAGTTAAACCTACAGTAGACACAGTCATAACACCATCTATTGTTGGTTGGTACGAAAACCATTGATCTGTTTGATAGTATTTTACAGTATTACTACCTGTTGTTGCAATGATAGGTGAACTACAGACATACCCAGAAATTGTTTGTGATTGGAAAGACAGATTCCAATCATAATTATCATCACTATTTTGATTAAATTCAATGTAGTACTTTTCATTTGCTTTAATTTGACTTTGATATCCGGACGTCTGGTCAAAACGACCAATTGGATTTATCAAATCAGACTCCTTATAAATGGCCCCATTAAAATGAGTAGTGGCACCGTTTGGTTGGGCAATTGTAAACACACCATCAGCATTCGGTGAAAAATAATACCATTGGTCAACTGAGTTTCCGTGGTGGTAGTTCGGATGATTTATCCCTTCAAGCGCTTGAATAGCTGTAGTTGAATTTGAACCATTAGGCAGGGACTCTTCGGTAATTGTCCAGTTATAGCTTACTGCATGACCGGGATTGTTCCATTTTATAAGAATTGGAATTCCGGCAGTAACCTGAAAAGTTTTGGTAGCTTGAAAAGGTGCTGTATTTCCACATGCCGATGAATTATACATGGCAAGATTTAAATCATCAGTATTACAGCTTGTATAAATTTTAAAGCTTGTACCTTCTGCCGTCAAACCACACGATGAAATCGTAAGTAAAAGATCAGAACCGGGTGTATATATAAACCACTGATCATCCGAAATACCGGTATGAGTTGAAGTGTTTGTTCCTGCAGATGCAGAGACAGCTGTAGCGCAACTAGTGCCACCATTTGCTCTCGCAGTTTGGTAAGTAAATATTGATGCCCACAAGGCTAAAAGGAGTAAAGGTTTTTTCATAATCTAAAATTCACTTATTAAACGATGATTATAAACAATTCATAAATCAAAGCAAGTTTGTCTGTTTTATAATTGTGCTGTAGCATTATTCCAAGAATTGTCGGGATTTTAAAAGACGATTAAGTCTTGAAAAAACACTCAATCTTATAGACAATAATTGCGTGTTAAATATACATAACTAATCTTAATAAATCGTTTTCGAAGAATTAAAAATAAGCTAGAACTCAAAATATTAAATAATTATGACAATATTGCTAACACTTTGCAATCTGTTATTGAATAATATAAGCATTATTAAAAAAGTGACGCGTATAACAATAAAACACGCAAAAGCTCGTTTTAAACGCATAAAAACCAGCACGAATTGGTAATTAACAAAATGTGCATTTGTAAAAATAACATAGTTCTTGCTACAAGGCACTAAATATTGTGCCACAAAGTTAAACAAAAAAACAGAAACTTATCTTTGTTCTTAAATTATTTACTCGTATACACCTTTTTTCTAAAGAAATAAGTCTAATAAGCAATAGTCAAAATATATTGCCGCTAGTGCTTACCTATTTTGGCAGAAAATACGGCATTATATTTTAGACACTTCTTAAGTAGTTAAAAAGCATAAGCGTTAATCAAATTATCTCTAAGTCAAAAAGCTTCAGTTTCTTAAAAGACAAGAAGGCACAATGATATGTTTTAACAAGCTCTACCAATCTTTTCAATTTTTATTAAGACTACCTACCTGTTAAGACAAAGCATTTAAATCAAACTTCTTCAAAGTAAATCTTCAGAATCAGAATAAATTTTTATCTTGGTATCCCAGTAGAAATATCCGTATAAATTTTGTGTCGTTCCATCATCTGCTAATGTGTATAAAGCAAAACAGATACGATATCTTTCTGCACCCGAACAGGGACTAGAGGAATCACAACTTATAAAAGTTTGTTGAACATGAAGAGCCGGCAAACCATCGAAACTTGCAGAATGAGGATCGGGTTGAACAGCATTATCCAGCGTTTTGACACTTGGCAAAAAAGGGAGTTTAGCCCAGGGTCCTTTCAATTTTTTTACTTGATAAATAATTACAGCATCAGATGAGTTTTGATAAATGGAGGTACTCCTAAATTTAAGGATAGCAGCGGGCGTTACATTATTACCTGACTTACTGGTTAGTTTTTCATTGATTGCACCGTTTGAGCCTCCACAAAATACATATTGTCCATTACTTTTAATGGGTTTTGGTTTGTTTATATCCTGACTGGGGTTAGTACATGCTCTTTTAATAAGCGTCGTATCAGGCACAATAAGTATATTAATAGGACGCAAATCACTTTTAGTCTTTGGGCCTTCTTTCATATCAGAATTTTATTAGGATTAAAAAACTCCCGGAATTATTAAAACCCCGGGAGCCTATAGACTTTGTTTGATGATAATTATTTCAAATCATCTTCATTCTATTGAAGTTTGAATATACATATCCTTGAACGTTAATCAGAACTTGTAAAATCAGATTACCTCAACTTTTAAAAACTTAAACTCAGGACACAGTAATAGTTGGATCCCATGTATAATAGCCATACAAATTTTGTGTTTGACCATCATCTCCCAACGTGTATAAAGCAAAGGTTACCATAAAATTTTCAGTTCCGGATGAAGCTACTCTTGTATCTAAGCTTAAGAAACTCTGACTTACATTGAGCGCTGGTAAACCATCATGACTTGCTGAACGTGGGTCAGGTTGAACTGCCTTACTGCGTGTAAGACTATTAGCATTAAATTGGTTAAATACATCAATTGTAGTATTAGGGAATTTACTAATTGCATAAATAATTACTGCATCATCTGAATTCTGGTAAATAGATACACCTCTGAACGATACATAGTCACCAACTTTTGCTTGGAAACCAAGGTCTGCTTTACCTTGGTTGCTTACTATTCCTCTCGAACCAGTACATAACATGAATTGGCTATTGTGATCCATACCTGCCGGTTTATTCTTGTCTTTAGAAATAGCACAGTTTTTCTTTACGTATTCAGTGTCAATTACAATGAGAATGTCAATGGAAACAGCAGTTGATGCTTTCATTTTTAAATTTGTCATGATTGTTAAATGATTTATTTTCCTACTCGTAACGCTTTTCAGTTTTCGCGGTGGAATTTTACACGATATTACCACTAACGTCAGGCTATTTAGTCATGTGAATGTGCGCACCACTCAACCTAACTTAATAGTCATGTTTTTTATATTTAATTTATCAGGAAACTTCTAGTCATCCACGCATAAATAATACTTACATTTCGACTGTTTTTTAAAATTCCTGGAATATTAACTTATTTCTTCTCAATATGGATTGTTTTGCTTCGATATTCGTCAACTAGAATAAAATGTCATCCTTTATTATCTTAATTATTTACAAATATAGGCTAGGTGTGAAGTACATCAAGTATCAAAGCATACAAAGTGAGTGTATGATTTGACAAATTGAAGATTTTAGGGGTGCAATATTAAAATATTGGTATAAATTAATACTGAAAAATATTACAATGATACTTTAAGTAAGATGCTGGATTGTAAGTAGCAGGTATCAATTAATAGATATAGCAATTCTATTCCACCGAAAATGGATAGCGTTGATACAAAACAAAGCAGTTGCGAAAAAGATGTGGTCTACGATTGGCAAGACTGTCTCCATACCGAAGGAGATTCATTAGTAATAAGCTTAAATTGACGGCTGAAGTTGGATGATTCGCTATAGCCTGTCATCTCTGCAATTTGAATCAGACTATAAGTTGGATTGTTTATGAGTAAACATTTGGCCTCTTCTACCCGTAATGAATTAACCCACATATTGAAATTCATCCCTTCCTCATTATTAATAAAATTAGAAAGAGTGGTTCGCCCGATTTTCAGATATTGAGCCATTTCTTCGATAGTAACTCCAGATTTCAAATAGTATTTATTTACTATAATCTGATTTCTCAATTCATCCCACACCAAACGTTTTGAGTTTTTTGATAACTCCCTGGTGCTTTCACCCGAAGTAAATATAGCTTGTTCGATGTAGATGAATGTGCGTGGATATTGGATATAAAACAATGCGTAAACTAAATAGAAAATGGCGTAAACTACTGTGAAAATCAAGACGCAAAGTGATGAAAAAAGAAAGAAGGAAAGGAATGTGCAAACACCTACCGAGAAACAGGCATAAAATGAATACTTAATCCAGGAAACGTGAAGTGATTGATTATCTGCAAAAAAGTTATCTATCTCATCTTCATACAAATGCACCTGTTTGCAAAACAAATTCGTTAAATAAACAATTTGATACACATAATAAAGTGCAAAGAGTTCTCTTATTATAACTGTTGGATGGAATGCAAGTAATTTTAGTTCTACCAGATTCAAAATAATAGGATCTCCCCATTTAAATTTGAATGAAAAATAAAAAAAAAGTAAGATAAAGATGGTCAACAATCTCCGGGTAAGAAAAATTTTGCTAATAAGTTGGGGATTAATAAGTGTAATAAGTGCAAAGGTAAAAAGTGGTGCTTGAATTGATGCAAGTGTCAATTCCTCAATGGATATCATATTAACTTTAGCAACATTAAAAGCCATAAATAAAAATTGAAGCAAGGCCATGATTAAATATGCACCGGCAAGGAACCTAAGTGATGTTCGATATTTGTGTAAACCCTTGTTTTCAGGGAGAGGAAGTATAAGAAAAATAAATGCCATAACCATACAGCCTACAACTAATGTGGTATTGACGAATAAAAATGTAGAGTTAATCATAAATAAGGTATGTTAGGTTAAGTAATTCTATAATTCAAACAACTAAGTAAGTGGAACTAAAAATTCAGATAATAATTTTTGAGTTTTTCACAATGCTAAATTAAACCAAAAAACCAAAAAAGAGATAAAAAAGAGATATTTTTTTTAAGACATGCCTATTTATAATAAGTTTATTTTCAGCTTATTATAACAACTTGCTGCACTATTTTTAGGACATAGCATTTATATCAAAAAAAACAAGGTGAAAAAAGGACTTTTTTCCAGGCATCACTTGACATGAAAGAAATTAAAAAATCTGAATCTGTCTGGAAAAAACTTCACTCTTTAAGTATTTGGATTGATTTTCCTCCGTGATAGAACTTTATCGTCAAGACATACATTCGTCTTTATCAGTCAGTTTCTTTAGTTTCAAATTATTAGTAGATAACGAGTGTTGCTTTTAACATTAATTTCTTATAATAAAAAAAAGACACAATTACTTGTGTCTTTTTATCATTGAAGTCATCTTGACTTTTTGTTTGTTTTAATTTTTTTGAATAATATAATCATAAAAGCTATGTAATTGAAGCTTTTCAAGTTTGATACGGTATAATCAAATTTATTTACTTACAATCAAAATCTGTTGTGTTGCCATTCCTTCTACCGAAGCTTTCAGCGTAATGTTTCCGGCTTTTCCATTGGTTTGTACAATAGCCAGACACTTGCCATAGAACAGATGACGTTCGGGTTTTTTGAGCGAAACATGGTCGTTCTGATCGCCATTATCTGTGCCCACAATGGCTCCTTCACCTTCTACAGTGAATTTTACCAACTGGTCGGCTACAGGAGAAGCATTACCGTCTTTGTCGATCAATTCAACAGTGACAAACGAAAGGTCTTTTCCGTCGGCTGTAATGGTTGAACGATCGGCTTTCAGGCTTATGTTCACCGGTTCGCCGGCAGTTTTAATTTCTTTGGTCAAAACCACTTTCCCTCCTTTGCGTGAAACGGCTTTTAAAGTTCCTGAAGCATAAGGTACACGCCACATTATATGCAGATCATCTCCTACTTTACTGCGTTTTCCGAGTGATTGTCCGTTCAGGTACAGTTCCACTTCGTCGGCATTGTTGTAATACGCCCATACATCCACGGTTTGTCCTGCCTTCCAGTTCCAGTGAGGGAAAATATACAAAACATCTTTAGTTGTCCATTCGCTTTGGTACATGTAATACACATCTTTGGGGAACCCTGCAAGGTCGATAATACCAAAGTAAGAACTGCGTGATGGCCACCAGTAAGGGGTTGGTTCACCTAAATAATCAAATCCTGTCCAAATATATTGCCCTGCAATATGGTCGTATTTTTTTACAATTTTCCAGGTTGCTTCGTGGGTCGATCCCCATGGAGCATGACTGTTATCGTAAGCGGAGCATTTCTGCAACGGATTACTGAAAGGTTTATCCCAACGTTCCGGCCAGATATTCATACTGTCCGAAGGCATCAGGTAAAATCCCCGTGACTGAAGTGATGAAACAGATTCGGAACTAAAAAAGCCTTTAGTTGGATGACGTTTGGTAATGTCGGCATATTCGCTTTCGTGGTAATTAAAGCCGATTAAATCCAGCGCTTCTGACATAAACAACGGGTTTGTATCATCAGTGCCGTTACATGCCGCCGAAACCGGACGGGTTGGATCAACGCCGTGGGTTATATCTACCAAATGTTTGGTAAGCAAAGCATTTTTGCCCATGCTGCCCTGTCTTATTTCGGCAGCGCTGACTTCTTTCTTTTTATTGAGCTGAATGTTGGCTTGCTGCAAGTCCATGTCTTCGGTTTTTGCTTCGCCCCATTGTTCTCCCACTTCGTTTCCAATACTCCAGATAAAAATGGAAGGGTGATTGCGGTCGCGCACAATCATATCGGTCAAATCACGTTCGTGCCACGCAGCAAAATCGGAGGAATAATCGTAGGTTGTTTTCTTTTTCAACCACATATCAAATGATTCGTCCATCACAATAAAGCCCATTTTATCGCATAAATCGAGTAATTCGGGAGCCGGAGGGTTATGCGAGGTTCGGATACCGTTACATCCCATTTCTTTCAGTATCTGCAACTGACGTTCGATGGCTCGTGTGTTTACGGCTGTACCCAGTGCACCTAAGTCGTGGTGATTACAAACACCGTTTATCTTCACCCGTTTTCCATTCAGGAAAAAGCCTTTTTTTACATCGAAGGTAAAGGAACGAATACCAACATTAGTGGTATATTCGTCGGTCAAACGACCGATAACATACGTACGGGTAACTAACTTGTATAAATACGGATTTTCAATATTCCATAATTTTGGGTTATTCACAATGATTTTCTGCAGGTATTGATGCGCAGTTCCGGAACTTACATACAATGGACCATCAACCTTACTTACCACTTTTCCTTGTGCATCATAAAGGGTTTGTTCAACCCGAACTGTTTTTAGGTTTTTGTCATCGTTTTTGATTGTTGTCTGAATGGCTATTTCGGCACTATATGCACTAACTTTTGGCGTGGTGATGTATGTACCCCAATGATCCACATGAACCGGATTGGTAGTAGTCAGCCACACATTGCGGTAGATACCTGAACCTGAATACCACCGTGAATTCGGTTCTTTGGAATTATCCACTTTTACCGCAATCACATTGGTTGAACCGAATTTGATATACGGAGTCAGGTCGTACTGGAACGAAGAATATCCGTACGGACGTTTGCCCACCGAAGTTCCATTAATCCAAACCTCACTATTACGATACACACCGTCGAAATCGATGTAAATGCGTTTGTCCTTGTCGGTAAGCGGCACAGTGAAAGTTTTGCGGTACCAGCCCAGTCCACCGGGCAATGCGCCGCCGCCGGGAGACGCAGGAAAGTCTTTGCCAAAGTCGGATTCAATGCTCCAGTCGTGAGGCAGATTAAGCGAGCGCCATTTGGTGTCGTCAAAAGAAACCGAATAAGCATTCATGGTGCTGTCGGCTAAGGTAAATTTCCAGCTCTGGTTAAAGCTTTGGACCCTGTTGATTTCCTTGACTGAAGCTATACCAGTAGCGTACAGAACCAGAAAAATCAAAAGTAAATTTAGTTTTTTCATGAGATTTGTATTTATGATTTGATTGAATTTTCAAGTGTTATTTTGTCTACGCACATGCTGTATACCCACTAGACTGGCAGCGGGAAAAATGTCTGCATGAAGCAGTTGCAAATATACTATTCTAATTTGGTAGTATCTGAACTCAATGTTCTTTTTATAGGTAAATTTTGATAACCTCATTGTTATCCGATACAGAGAAGAATTCGTCTCCCGACCACAATTTGTTATTGATTATGAGTCTATTGCATTGATCTTTGCGTGTTCCTTCAAAACTTAACAGACAAAATTAACAAATCAGCTTTCAGCACATTCACCATCTCCGGTTGCGCTTGGGCTACACCTTCACCATCTACTTGTTGTACATTCTCAACAAACAAGTGTAGTTTTTTGTCGCTTTTCCATAACTCGGTGTCGTAGGTTGGCTCCCATGAGCCAACTGCGAAATTGGTAAGATCGGAAATCTTCCATTGGTTTAGAGCAATATTATTACAAACGGCTACCGACACTTTGTCTCCGCGCTCGCTATCCCAGAAGAATAACCGTATCGAAGCTCGATTGCCTTTACCACTCACCAATACCTGCGGGCGGGAAATCGGAATTCGTTTGGTGCCAACTCCGCTCAATGAAAATGGAGTTTTCCGGAATCCTAGATTCAGTTCTTTCCATTTTTTGTCATCGTTGTAGACAATGTGATATTGCGGTACCGCGCTGTTGACACTTCGCCAATAGGAGGCGATAAAAGGATTTCCAAAGTCATCCGTGGTCATTGATGTTTGATTGATGAGCTCACTATTTCGTGGAATAGACCAGGCTAATTCTGCATTTGCCGCATTTATTGGTAAGATGTATTTCTCACCGGTAGATTTCTCCCAACTTATTCCACCGTCTGTGGAGCGTGCAAACATCATATCGTGATTACTGGCTACATCAGCCGAACCGCGCCAGACCCACGAAATATTAAACGTTCCGCTTTTATCCATGCAGGCTTGCCAATATGCATTTTGCTGTCCTTCCCCATCAATAAGGTTAGAATGCAGTTGTGTCCAGGTTTTCGATTTTACGTCATAGCGATTCATAACCAGATTCCCTTTTCCTGAAC
>Ga0302286_10001289_pt1 | contig 18869 bp, 12 predicted proteins | sample III_Fen_E2_3_FD_198765 | JGI IMG/M metagenome (GOLD analysis project Ga0302286, IMG submission 198765) | Peat permafrost microbial communities from Stordalen Mire near Abisko, Sweden - III_Fen_E2_3 | ecosystem: Environmental > Terrestrial > Soil > Wetlands > Permafrost | place: Sweden: Abisko...
TTGATTACATTTGTCCTTCGTAAAAAAATAGTATCTATGAGACGATTATTTATCTTATGTGCATTGATAGTCACCGGAATAACCCTGATGGCACAACCAACCCAATTGCCTGCATCGCCAGCAAGTGTACTGAAGACAGTGACTACGGACAGCGTTAAGAAGAAAGTGGAAACCGTGAAGCGGGTACATAAAAAGATGATTATGGCACTGGATACCCTCACGTTAAGTGATTATACCCTGAGCCTCGAACGGGTGAATGATAATTTGAATGCCATAGGAGATAGTTCCAAACTCGGAATTGAAGTAGCCAAACTCGACCAACGGATTGATTTTATGACGAAGGATGTGAAGCTTATCCGTCAGAATTTCAAGGGGAGGACCTCGGTAATCCATCTGAAGAACCAATACCTGTATCAGAGTTATACTGCTACATTGGATGATGAGACCAACCGGTTGCAAGCCGAACTTGAGAAGTTATACCTCCGGGTATCCCATGCTAAAAACCATCTGAAAAAAGCTTTGTCCGATTCTATTTTCCGGAAGTTGTATGCCAATAAAGAATTAAGGACAGCCTTTGATGATAAGTTGATACGCCTTGAATGGAAATGGAACCGGACGGACAGCGTTACCAAGACGAACCTGGACACCCTGAATGCCCTGAAAGTCAGGCTGTCGGATAATTCGTTGGAATTGTCGAACATGCTGAACTTCATGGATAAAAGGCTGGATAAGACCGTTCCGAGGCTATTCGGAAAAGAGGTAAACTATATCTGGCAAAAGGACTCGGTGGAAGTCCTTACCAAAAGATCATCGCGAAATGCCATCAGCATATTTAAAAGTGAGCAAAATGCGATTTCTTTTTACTTCATGCAGACTTCGGGAGAACGGATGATCGTCCTGGTGCTGGCCATTGTATTGTTCCTGTGGTTATTCTTAAAACGTAAATTTATAAAAATTCTCCAGGTTCAGAAAGAAGCTTATAGCTACCTGAACCTTCAATACCTGAATACCCATCCCGTGATATCCCTGTGTGTTGTATTACTTTGCCTGATGCCATTCTTTGATGCTTATGCGCCTTCCTCGTACGTCTCCATAGAATACATTTTACTGTTGGCAGCATCTTCTGTTATCTTATTTAAAAAGGATGAAGGGATATTTACCTTTCACTGGCTTGGCTTGGGACTCCTGCTGATTGCGAATTCAATGGCTTATTTATTCGTAGACCTGACTCTTGGCGGAAGGTTATTACAGCTGGCCATTCATGGAGGCATCCTCCTTTTCATTCTTCTTTTCTACCGATCGTTGGAAAAGGACCTGCCGAACTACAAATTGATAAAAGCAGCTACCCTGACCGGAATCATACTGACCGGTTCCGGTATCTTGTTTAATCTCTTCGGACGATTCTCCTTGTCGGGAATAGTGGGAGCTGCGGGGATCTATGCGGTGACACAGGCTGTCATCCTAACTTTGTTTGTTGAAATCATCATGGAGATTATCTTAGTCCAGTTGCAGAGCAGCCGGCTTAAGAAAGGAGTTAGCAAGCCTTTTGACCGTACTGTTGTCATTGGCAAGATAAAAGGACCCCTGATGCTGGTTGCGATACTTCTCTGGGTTGTTATGCTGACCTCAAATTTAAATCTCTATCGAAGCCTGAGCAATGAAGTGGTGGAAGTATTAACCAGTACGCGCACTATCGGGAGCATATCCTTTCAACTGCTCAGTGTGATCCTCTTTTTTATAATCATCTGGCTAGCCCATATCCTTCAGCGGCTAATAAGCTTTCTGTTTGGAGAGACGGGTGTGGAACTGGAGGATTTGTCTACTATTACCAAAGGACAGCATTCACGGCTTCTTATCACCCGTCTGTTGGTATTAATCGGAGGCTACATGCTGGCCATAGCCGCTTCGGGATTACCGATCGACAAGCTGACCTTCCTGCTGGGGGCTTTGGGTGTAGGTATTGGTATGGGGCTGCAAAACATTGTCAATAACTTTGTATCGGGTATTATCCTGATCTTCGACGGTTCATTGCAGATAGGTGACGAAATAGAAGTAAATGGCCAGGCCGGGAAGGTAAAAGAGATCGGATTGAGGGCCAGTACACTGAGTACACCGGATGGGGCGGAAGTCATTATCCCGAACGGGAATGTACTGTCCCAGAATATTGTAAACTGGACTTTCAGTAATGATGAAAAGCGGATCATGCTGACTTTCTCACTTGCCGGGAAAGAGCTGGATGCCAATGTGATCAATGATATCATTAATGACACCGTGCGAAATATCCAGCATGTGATTGTAAAACGAATGCCTGTGATATTGTATACGAAAGTCACCCAGGAGTCCTGCTCGATTACCGTGCGGTTCTGGAGTACGATCAGCCACGCCGAACAGGTCAAGAGTGAAGCCATGCAATCGCTCAGTGCAGCATTTCATGCCAAGGAGATTGGATTTGAATAACCCGTAAGCAAAACAACGGCTTCACTTATCAAGTGAAGTCGTTGTTGACAGTCAAATTTCAGAAAGGAGTTGGTTGATATATTCCAGATCGAATTCATCGGGGTGGAACCTGTCCTTCACATCTTCAATGCCAATCCATTCCTTCATTTCCTTATGTTCTTTATGGGTAGGGTCTTTTAATATTTCTTTTAACCGTTCATACCCCCAGGGGCCTCCGCAGTCTTCGGGCGGACAAGCTCCTTTGCCGTCGAGGCAAGTAGCCTTTAATACCTTCTCAGGAAGTATTCTTTCCAATAAGATACTGTGTTCCCAGTCGTCCCCAAAGTCATAGATGTACGTGTATTTCTGGTTCTCTGTTTTAAAAACAGCGGATAACTTTGTTTTCGAAGCATTTAAAGCCGGCTTCTCCCAATCATCTTCGGAAGGAATGGCAATCACCGGATTGGAACCATATCCCTCGGGTGAAAACTGAAAGAGATGGTAATTTCCCCAACCAAACGATTCCTGAATGACTATATGAAACTGCTCGAAAGTAAAATTCTCAGGGACAATGACTTTTCTCCAAACGGGGGGCTTCTGAACTTTCTTAAGCTGAATTCTGAATTGAAATGCCATACTGTTATTTTTAAGAGGGTGAAATTCTGGTTGCTGGAATGGATTACGAGTAAAAATAAATAAATTAGTGGCAACTAAAAGCACAGGAAAATTTCAGGATCGCTGATAAATATATACCGGTATTCCCGGCGGGTAGCCATTGCCCTTAAAATAGACAGAAACTACCCGATTCATTTGTTGTTTTGTATTTAATCCCGGGAGATGATTCCACTTTTAAAAGCAAACTGTACTCAGGATTCCGCAAAATGCAGATCCGTTCCATACTAAAAACAGAACTGGTATTAAATTTGTTCTAAAAGGGACCCTATTATTATTTTACTATCATTCCATTGACATGTTTTTAATGCCATTCAATCCAATTCATACTGTTTTCAGACTTAAACAGATAAATGCTTTCTAACTGTTAGGAAAAGAGTGAATTAAAAGTAGTGCCGGACAGAAAATAAGACACCTAAAATTTGGACGTTAAATTTATTGTTGTTAATTTCGCAGGCTCTATACTCTGTGATACTCTGTTGATCCGATTTGAATCATCAGAGGCAGATAAACAGCTGAAATACCATTTGAAATTCAGGAGGAATGGTACCCCGATAAACGCAGACAGAGCGGGTTTGAAAACGAAGATGAGCCGAACAGGCTGACATACTGTCGTATCTCAGAATAATAGCCGGACCGGCGGGATTATAACCCGGATCAACCAGATTTCTACAAGTTTCTTTTTAAAGTATTATATGATGGCGGAATGAGCCCTACGCTTGAACATTGAGAACTTGCGTCCCAATGTTCGACAAATACGTCAATCCCGACTGTGGAGCGTAAACACGGAATCCATCGACTGGGAATAGGGTACATCTTTTTACAGGAAAATGACTTTTATGAAACAGAACCAAGCTGATGTTGAGGTAACATTCTTTTACAAGTATCAACAAGAAAATGAGGGTTTACATTTTCTGTCGGATAAGGCTTCCAATGATTTAAATTTTGAAAGGCTATTTGAATACCTTGATCATACTACTTCCCGGGTTGGTCAACAGTATTTTTATTCTAAACTCCGCAGGATAAATTTATCATTGTATTCAACTGATCATGAAACAATTACACGTCGGTTTTCGGATGATGCCGACCTGGTGTTGCAAACAGAAAAACAACTTAAAAAATTAAATAAACAGGATGCATACCAGATCCTTTCATTGTTTACTCAAGAATTGCCAACAGCCTCACGCTCCTATCGCTTTTTAATCAGTATCCTCAGATTCTCCCCATTTACCTTTGCCATTCTCCTATTCCTGTTCCATTTGACTTTTTGTATCTATCTGTTGCTGATTTCCATAGTTGTCAATGCTGTATTCCATTATTTAAATAAAAGTGCCCAAATACCCTTTGAAAATTCAATCCCACAACTGTCGTTACTCTTAAAGTGCTCCCATTCTCTCACCCTTGATTCCTGTTTCGACTCGCTGTCAGGCGGGATTCCCCAGGCTATTCAATTGCTGAAACCGGTTGTGAAAGCTTCCTCCTTATTCAGGGTGGAGCATGTGTTACAAACCGATATGGCTATTGTTGCGTGGATGGCAGCTGAACTTATTCGGATACTGACTCTTTCTGAACCCTATTTATTCTATAAAACAATCAGGTTAATCAAAGGGAAACAGAACGAGGTTGAAAAGTTGTATTGTTTTGTGGGAGAGATTGATTCACTCCTGGCAATTCATCAAATCCGGGAATCTGAGAATAATTATTGCCTGCCGTCGGTGGATGTGAATAATGATAGATTGTCATTTCAAGACCTCTATCACCCCTTGATTGAATCATGTGTGCCGAACAGCCTGCAGGTAAAAGACAAATCGATATTGCTCACGGGTTCAAATATGTCCGGGAAATCAACATTTATACGTTCCATCGGTGTGAATATAATTGCAGCCCAAAATATCAATACCTGTTTTGCCCGGCAATTTAATTTAAAACGGGCATTCATTCTGGACTCGATGATTACTGTAAGTGATGATTTAATGAATAGCAAGAGTTTGTTTTTTGAAGAAGTCCTTACGGTAAAAGCCATGCTTGCCAACAGTAGTAAAGGTCAAAACCTGTTTCTGTTGGATGAGATCTTTAAGGGAACCAATACCCTGGAAAGGATTGCTTCCGCAAAAGCTGTTTTGTCGGAACTGGTGAAAGGTGACAATGTCGTTTTTGTTTCCACCCATGACATCGAATTAGCTGAACTATTGGATTCGGAATATGATCTGTATCATTTTTGTGAACACATTCAAGATGCGGAAGTAGAATTTGATTATTTATTGAAACCCGGAAGGCTCACTGCTTTTAATGCCATAAAAATATTGCAGATGAGTGGATATTCCGATGATATTATTAACGAGGCCTATCGAACCATTGCTCAATTGACAGAGTTGAAAGCCGAAAAGGTTTATCTGAAGAATTAAAGGGGTAACCGGAAGTCATTTCAGGCTGCCAACTCAGGAAATGCCTTTGAAAAGCAGGTAGCAACACATCCGTACATAAAATAACTTATAAAATTGATAGTGATACTACCGAACCTGATCAGGTCATATCATCATCTTCCTCACTCATCCCCGAAGAAGCGGAAACAGCCTCGGGCATCATTATAGTCTTGTTTTTACTTTCAATTACACTTGTTTACAACAGAAACAGAAAGAAATAAATTATTAATTTTGAAAATCAACCTCCTATGAACAAAAGAAATTCCTTTGTGGCATTATTTGCCTTGTTTATTCTCATTCCAATCCAGGCACAATTATTATGGAAAGTGTCGGGTAACGGATTGACTAAACCCAGCTATTTATTTGGGACACATCATTTAATTGAAAAAAATCAAATCAAGGATTTTGATAAAATACTGAACCTGGCAGGACAGGCCGATGCCGTAGTGGGAGAAATGGATATGAGTAATATGTTGAGCCTGCAATTAAAGATGCTGAATGGAGTGATGATGAAGGATACCCTCCTCAAAGATCTGATGAGTCAGGCAGATTATACCCTGGTGGATACTGAGTTCAAACTCCTGATGAATGTGGGTTTGGATAAACTGGGAAACATGAAGCCCATGATGTTAAGCAGTATGTATACCATTATGACTTATACCAAACAAGCCAATCTGACGAAACAACCCGAAGCAGTGGATCTACTGTTTCAAAAAAGAGCCCAAGAAGAAAATAAACAGGTGATAGGGCTTGAAACTATTGAACAACAACTGAATATACTGTTTAACTCCATCCCGTTAAAACGACAGGCCGAAATACTGGTGCAAGAGGTGAAAGAGAAGGACAAGGGGATTGAGCAACTGAAAAAGCTAAATGAAGCTTATCTGTCAGGAGATCTTAAGACTTTGGAGGACCTGAACAACGAAGATCATGATATGACTGCTCGTGAAAAGAAAATTATGATTGATGACCGTACCTCAGGTTGGGTAAAACAATTGTCGGCATTAATTCCCGCTAAATCCTGTTTTGTTGCTGTCGGATGCATGCACCTGGTAGGTCCTGCCGGATTAATTGACCTGTTGAAGAAAGCAGGATATACAGTTGAAGGAGTGGATGTATTTTAAGGGTGTTTTTACGGGTTTTTAGCCTTGATGATTTTGTCAACAGGCCATTTTTATATTCAAAAGATGAATATTAAACAGCTTAAATGATAAATAAAGTTAAATTGTAATCTCTTTGAATGTGTATAAACGTCTAATAATAAATTAAATAATAAATTAACGACCCACATGTATGTAGAAATTATAGTACTATGTATTGCATAGTACTATAAACATTTATATTTTTGCAGTGTTATTTGGAAAACAAAAAAGCATCGAGTATCGAGGAGTGAGGAGTAAGAGCTGAGAGGTAAGAGGTAAGAGGTAAGAGCTGAGAGCTGAGAGCTGAGAGGTAAGAGGTAAGAGGTAAGAGGCAAGTTAAAAAGATGCAATACATGAGGAATGAGTAAACAAGGCAGCTGAAAACGGAACAACGCTACGAAAACACAGAACACAGAACACAGAACACGGAACACGGAACTCGAAACACGGAACACAGAACACGGAACTCGAAATACAAAACACAAAACGCTGAACACAGAACATAAATTTTAAAAAGAATGATTACACTTCAAAACATCAACAAAACGTACGATATGGGACAGGCATCGTTGCATGTTCTAAAAGGTATAGATTTACATATTTCCCAGGGAGAATATGTATCCATTATGGGTGCATCCGGCTCCGGGAAATCAACCTTACTGAATATATTAGGGATTCTGGATAATTATGATACCGGGGATTATTATTTAAATAACACCTTGATAAAAGATCTGTCCGAGAAACAGGCTGCAGTTTACAGGAACGAAATGATTGGATTTGTATTCCAGTCGTTCAACCTGATAAACTTTAAGAATGCCCTGGAGAATGTAGCCTTACCCCTTTATTATAAAAATATAAGCCGCAAGAAACGGAATGTCATTGCCATGGAATACCTTGACCAGATGGGACTGAAAGACTGGGCATACCATATGCCGAATGAAATGTCAGGAGGGCAAAAGCAACGAGTGGCGATAGCACGTGCCATTATTTCAAAACCACAGATCCTGCTAGCCGATGAACCTACGGGGGCACTGGACAGCGTGACTACGATCGAGATGATGAAGGTTATCGGAGAATTAAATGCAAACGGCCTTACTACCATCATTGTAACTCATGAACAGTCGGTAGCCGACGAAACAAAATCCATCATTCATATTAAAGATGGATTGATAGAGAAAGTACACAGGAACTAACTGTCAGGTTATATTCTAATTATACATTAATCGGTTCCACCATTAAACGAATAATAAAAAGATGTTCACAATTAACACTTTAGAAGAAATAATTGCCAGCCTGAAGCATAATAAGCTGAGGACTGCCCTTACAGGATTATCCGTGACGTGGGGTATTTTTATTCTGATAGTTCTACTAGGAGCAGGGAATGGATTGAAAAACGGAGTAACCTCAAACTTTAAAGACAGGGCTACCAATACCGTTCAAATGTGGTCGGGGACTTCCTCGTTACCTTATAAAGGATTAAAAAGCGGACGGGCACTTAATTTCGGTGAAAAACAAATCGGAGATGTCAGTGATAAGTTAACTGAAACAAGCAGCCAAACCGGAGTTATTGAGAAGCAAATGACTATTACGAATAATAGTGAGTATGGATCGTACAGCATCAAGGGAGTAGATCCCAGTTATCAGGATATTTTTAATCTGCAATTTGAAGCAACCGGTGGGAGGTTCATTAACGTCCTGGATAACAAATCGAACAATAAAGTAATAGTCATCGATAAAAAAATTGAAACCGTCCTTTTTAAAGGAAAACCGGCCTTGGGAAAATATGTTAAGTTAGGGGCTGTCATGTTTCGAGTTATTGGGATTAATACCAAAAAAGAACGGTGGGGTGATGGATCTGCCTATATCCCTTTTACGACGGCTCAATATATATTCAATCCAAACCTGAAATTTCAGAACATTGCCATGAAAGTGAATGGGTTGAGTACTAAGCAATCGAATGATGCATTCAACGACAAGCTGAAAAATACCATGTCGAAAAGTTTAAGTTTCGATCCGAATGATACTCAGGCTTTGTGGGTGAGGAATTCTCAGCGCGACTTTATAGAGACTATGCAGATATTCAATGGCATTACGTTGTTTGTCTCGATCATTGGGATCTTCACACTGATAGCAGGGATTGTGGGTGTAAGCAATATCATGTTAGTATCGGTAAAAGAACGCACCCGGGAAATTGGAATTCGTAAAGCATTGGGAGCCCCTCCTGCTTCGATCTTACAATCGATCATCCTGGAATCGATATTGATCACCACCTTTTTTGGATATATAGGGATGATGATGGGAATCGGATTGACGGAACTGGTAAACTTCGTTATGGAAAAATCAGCAGCCGGGGGAGGTGATGGCATGTCGGTATTTAAAAATCCGACTGTTGAATTATCGTATGTGTTGATATCCACTTCTATTTTGATTATTTCAGGGGTTATTGCTGGATATATGCCTGCACGCAGGGCGGTAAGGATAAAACCGATTGAAGCCATGCGGGAAGAATAATTTAATTTGCAATTTATACATTTACAATTTATAATTTCGGTTAATCCGAGATTAGTAGCAACTATATAATAACTAAGAATATGTTTGATATAGATCGTTGGCAGGAAATATGGTTTACTATAACGCATAATAAATCGAGGAGCGTTTTGACAGCTTTCGGGGTATTTTGGGGAATGTTCATGCTGGTCGTCATGGTAGGAGCAGGGGTTGCCTTACAGCGAGGAATGAGTTCACAAATTGAAGGGTTTGCTACGAATTCATGTTTTGTCTGGTCAGAACAGACCACCGAGCCCTATAAAGGGTTGAAAAAAGGGCGGAGCTGGAATATGGAGAATGATGATATTGGATTGTTGGTCAACAAAATACCTGAGATTCAATATCTGGCACCTGTATTGTTTGGCGGAGGGACCCCGAATAATGTCACCCGGAATGATAAAGCCGGGAGTTATGGCGTGAAAGGGAACTTCCCCTCATATAATCAAATTGATGAGAGTAAAATGATTTATGGAAGGTATGTCAATGATATTGATATTGCTGAAAAACGGAAAGTCTGTGTGATAGGTGAACGGGTTTATCAGGTGTTATTTCCGAAGGATGAAAATCCGTTGGGGAAGAATATTCAGGTAAATGGCATTTATTTTCAGGTGGTAGGAGTGGCACGACATACCTCGGATATCAATATTGGGGGAAATGCAGAAGAATCGGTTGTGTTGCCTTTCAGTACGATGCAGCAGGCATTTAATCAGGGGAATAAAGTACATTTTATGGCTGTAACTGCCAAGCCAGGTATTAAAGTGAAAGTGATTGAAGATAGAATTCATGAAGTATTGAAAGAAAAACACAATATATCTCCGGAGGATAAAAAGGCAGTCGGAGGGTTTAATATAGAAGACCAGTTTAATATGTTTTTATACCTGGGCATCGGGATTGCAGCTTTGATATGGATAGTGGGTTTAGGGACTTTGTTTGCAGGTGCAATCGGGGTTAGCAATATCATGCTGGTTACGGTTAAAGAACGGACAAAAGAAATTGGAATCCGTCGGGCATTGGGAGCAACGCCCCGTGATATTATACGACAGATATTAAGTGAAAGTATTGTTTTGACATTAATAGCCGGTGTTACCGGCTTAATGTTTGGGGTTGGATTACTCTCTGCAGTGGGGGTGGCATTAAGTCACGGGGATCAGTTTTTCAAAGATCCTCAAATAAGTTTCACCGTGGCCCTGGCAGCCCTGTTCATACTTCTTGTAATCGGAACGCTGGCAGGGTTTATACCTGCCAACCGAGCCATGAATATAAAACCAATAGAGGCTATCAGGGAAGAATAAATTTATTAGCTATTGGAGTTCTGTTATTATTTTTAGTTGCCTTTTTAGATTTTCATACAGACAGGCGCAAAAATCGCAACATAAACAACAAAATTAAGTTTTCTATTTCAGTAGAACTTTTTATTATATGTTTCTTAGAATATCGGAGGGTAAAAGATGAGTCTAATTCAATTGAATAGAAGGTCGCTTATTAAATTCGGATTTTTATTATTGATTGTAGCAGGTATAGTTTTCCTTGGAATTAAAACTGCCCCCTGGTTAATCGAACATGTCAAAAATCCGGAATATATACGTAAATACTTATCAGGTTTTGGGAGCTACGGTTTTTTGGTCTATATTTTAATTCAGGCGATCCAGGTTATTATCGTTATCATACCCGGTGATATTGTAGTCATCTGCGCCGGTTTTATTTATGGAATACCACTTGGCTTTGTATTATCCTACGTTGGACTGATGTTAGGATCGCTCATAGTATTCTATATTTCGAGATTCTTCGGGTACGAAATGATTTCCAGGATGATTGCACCCGATAAAATAAAAAAGATAAGTAAATTGTTGAATTCATCGAAAGGGGCTGTGGGCCTGTTTATCCTCTGTTGTATTCCTTTTATTCCGAAAGATATCATGATGTATGTTGCAGGTTTAACCCCCGTAAAGGCATCCCGGATATTTCTAGCCTATGGTTTATCGCGGATTCCAACAACTTTAATCTGGGTTTCGGTAGGTGCAAATGCTTATGAAAAAAACATGTTGGGCATGGGGATTACAATTGCTGTATTGATACTTCTACTTATTGTAGTCTATCTTTTAGGTAGAAATTATCGCAAAATATAGTATCTGTATTAAATAAAAAAAGTGGGATACGAATTAAAACTATAAATATAAATTATTAAATCACAGGATTACTTGTCTACAATGCGTACACAGTAACTCATAACTAAAAAAACATTATGAAGAAAATTTTAAAATTTGCGTTGCTTATCATTGGAGCAGTTCTGGTAATCTGGACATTTTGGTTTTTATATCAAAAGTCGCGTCCTAAAGTAAAAAAATATGTCATTGAGAATGCTACTATGGGCAGTATTGATAAAAAAACGGTGGCCACCGGCAAAGTAGATCCAAGAAATGAGATCCTTATTAAACCTCAGATGTCAGGAATTATCGCTGCTGTTTATAAAGAAGCCGGTGATGTGGTAAAAGCAGGCGATGTGATCGCAAAAATTAAAGTGATCCCGGATATGGTTAGTTTGAATGGTGCTGAATCGAGAGTCTCCAGAGCTCAAATTTCATTTAACCAAAGTAAAAAGAATTATGATCGTGATGGCAAACTGTATGAAGATAAGGTAATTTCGAAAGAGGAATTTGAAAAGACTCAGTTACAATTTTATAATGATAAAGAGGAGTTGCGGACTGCGAAGGATAACCTGAGCCTGACCCGTGACGGGATCAGTACCAACAGTGCTGCAATAAGTAATACTTTGGTTCGGTCTACCATTAATGGAACTATCCTGGATGTACCGGTGAAGGTCGGTAACTCAGTCATACAATCGAATAACTTTAATGATGGTACTACAATAGCTACTGTGGCCAATATGAGCGATATGCTGTTTGTAGGCAAGCTGGACGAAACGGAAGTGGGTAAAATTAAAGTTGGTATGCCTATGGATATTACCATTGGTGCCTTGCAGGATCAAAAGCTTCTGGCAAAACTCGAATATGTTTCTCCGAAGGGGAAAGAGGAAAATGGAGCCATTATGTTTGAAATGAAAGCAGCAGTAAAAGTGCCGAAAGATGTATTTGTGCGGGCAGGATATAGTGCCAATGCTGAAATCGTATTTTCGAAATCAGAAAATGTTATTACCATCCCTGAGAGTTGTATTGAGTTTGGAGGGGACACAGCTTTTGTATATATATTGAAGACCAAGGATCCTCAGACTTTCACAAAAAAACAGATTAAAATAGGATTATCCGATGGTGTAAGGATTGAAGTAAAGAGCGGATTGTCAGTCAAAAATAAAATCAGGGGTACTGAAATTATGGAAAAGAAACAGGAACCAAAGAAAGATGAAAAGAAGTAATTTGATGTAGGATATGTTCAATTTGGTAAGATACCAATTGAATCTAATTCACATTCAACCTAATTAATTCAATTAACCGAGTAAGAAATGAAAACAAAAACATATGTAATCTTTGGTGCGCTGTTGGTAACTTCCTTATTAAGCGCTCAAAAGCCATGGACCCTTCAGCAATGTGTAGACACTGCATTGACTAATAACCTAAATGTCAAGCAACAAGCATTGACGAAAAAGAACAAAGAAATAGCTTATGATCAGGCTCGAAATAATCTCTTACCGGATTTAAGTGCAGATGTTAGGGAAGGTTTTGGTTTCGGTCGCACATTGATTGACCAATATACCTATGGTAATAATACATCTTCAAATTCAACATCTTTTGGCGTCTCAAGCAGCATTTCTCTATTTAGCGGATTCAAGTTGAAATACAACATTGATGCTCGAAAAGCAGATTTACATGCATCAGAAGCAGATCTGGAGAAGATTAAGAGCGATATAACGACTAATGTTGCTTCCGGATTTTTACAAATATTGCTGAATAAAGAATTATTACAAATTGCTACTGATCAATTAGGATTGACAAAAACAAAGATCGATCAACGCAGAGGGCTTGTTTCAGCAGGTAAATTGGCAGAAGGTGAAATGTACGATTTGTTGTCACAAGAAGCAAAAGAAAACCAAAACCGAATAAAAGCAGAGAATACATTAAAGCTATCTTTACTTGATCTGGCACAATTTCTTGAATTGGATCATTTTGAAAATCTTGATATTGTTGCGCCCGATAATTTATCAGAGTCTGAATTAAAGTTGCTCTCGGCAGATGAAGTCTATGAAAGTGCAATTATACATCGTCCGGAAATAAAAGGAGCCGAATTTCGTCTAAAAAGTAGTGAATTTAATGTTTTGACAAGTAAAGCTGACTTTTATCCTTCATTAACTTTGGGTGGACAGATTGGCAGTGATTATTATAGCACAGGAGTAGGTTCTTTTGGTACCCAAATGTCCAATAGGCTGGGGGAAAATATATATTTAAGTTTACATATCCCCATTTTCAATAAGTTTACGACTCGCTCTAATGTCCGATCAGCTCAACTAGGAGTTGAAAGTAGTAAAATAAGTGTTATTAATGCTAAACTAGAATTGAAAAAAACAATTCAACAAGCTTATTATAATGCAATAGGAGCAAAAAGCCGGTGGGATGCAGCTTTAAAGTCCGAAACAGCCAGTCGTGAAGCATATCGGTTTACGAATCAAAAATTTGAAGCCGGAAGAGCCACTCTGTATGAGTTATACCAGGCCAAGAGTAATCTGACTCAGGTGTTATCTGAACAGGCCCAGGCAAAATATGAGTACTTTTTCAGAATAAAGCTTCTGGAATTACTTAAGTAAATCAAGACAACGGATTTGAATTTTAAGAAATAAGGTTAATGAAGCAAGAGTAAAAAGGAATTTAAATAGTATTCTGAACATAATCGATCTTTATCATCTGTTCTTCGTTGAAATTCAAATTCCCGAGTAGATTAATACTAAATAAAAATAACCATGAATGCAGATAATATTAAATCGCAAATGCGAAAAGGTTACCTGGAATATTGCATTCTACTTATTCTAAGGAAAAAACCTGCCTATACTTCGGATATCATTTCCGAGCTGAAAGAGGCCAAATTAATTGTTGTGGAAGGAACATTATATCCATTGCTGACCAGACTTAAAAACGGAGAATTATTGGATTATAAATGGGAAGAATCAACTCAGGGACCACCCCGTAAGTATTATGAAATGACGCCACAGGGTGCCGGTTTCCTTGAAGAACTGGAGAACGCCTGGAATGATATCAACAATGTTGTAAAAAAAATAAAAGGAGAAAATTAAACCGAATTAATTTTTACATTATGAAAAAGACATTAACAGTAAATTTAAATAACATCGTTTTTCATATTGATGACGATGCTTATGAAATGCTTCAAACTTATCTTTCCGAGATTGCAGATCATTTTCAATCGGATCAAGAGAGAAAAGAAATAATGAATGATATTGAAGCCCGGATTGCAGAACTTTTCAATGAAAAACTCCAAAAGAATAAGAATGTTGTCAATCTGACCGATGTAGAGGAAATTGTGGAGATTATGGGGAAGCCAAGTCAATATGCCGGAGAGGAAGAGGAAGAACAAACTCCTCCAAAAACCTCTAAAAACCTCCAAAAGTCACGTCGGTTTTACCGTGATCCCGAGAATGCAATTTTGGGTGGTATTGCAGGCGGGTTGGCAGCCTATTTTAATCTTGATGTGACGTTGATACGAATTATACTTGTCATTTTGGTATTCCTGGGAGTTGGTTTTATAATTCCAATTTACATTGTAGTATGGTTTGTAGCACCAGCTGCCGTAACAGCTTCACAGCGGCTTGAAATGCAGGGTGAAGATGTGACTGTTGAAAATATTAAGACCGAAGTCAACAACGTAAAAAACTACATGGAAAGCGAAAAATTCAAACAATCAGCACAAGGTGCTGGAGATAAAATTTTAGACATTTTACGCTGGTTCTTTAAAATTATATTCGGGTTTATCGGAGCAATTCTAGGACTCGTAGGAATCATAGTGATTGGTGCTTTAATTGTGTCACTTTTCTTATTATTATTTGAACCTTCAGTTATAAATGGTTTTGCACCTGATTTATTCACAAGCTGGTCGGTAATGACTACTGATAAAATGGTCTTGCTCGTTATCTCGTTGATACTACTTGTTGGAAGCCCGATATTTTTCTTGATTTACTGGGCGACTCACATGGTATCGGGACGACGAAATGTTTCGCATACCGCTTCATGGGTGGTGCTTATTTTATGGCTTGCCGGTTTATTTATGTTCTGCAGTGTCAGTACAAATACTTTAATCCATTTTCACAATGAGAATGGTCATCCATTTTCTTTCAACTGGAGTGACGATGAAAAAACCTATGAAAATGATATTCGAAAACCCGGATCATTTCATGCCGTTGATATCTCTGGAAATTTCGAATTGACTTTGAAACAGGATTCTTTACAAGAAGTCAAAGTGACCTCGCCGTCTGATTTGTTTTCAAAAGTTATTACAAAGGTAGAAAATGGGATTTTATACATTTATACTGATGGCATACTATTAAACAGAACATTAAAAATAACCGTATCTTCAGATTCTATTAAAAGTCTAATTTCAAAAGGCGCTTGTAAAATTAAAACAGAAAATCAACTTGTAGCTCCTGAATTTTCCATACAACTGATGGGTGCAAGTGAAGCTGATTTAGATATGAAAATTGCCGGACAGATTAACTTAGATACCAAAGGGGCTTCTAAAGTCGAATTAAAAGGTGCCAGCAATACATTAAAAATTACAGGTTTTGGAGCTAGTAAGATTGAAGCATATAATTTGATAGCTAAACATACTGATATTTACGTTAGTGGTGCTACACATGCTGAAGTTTATGCATCTGAGAGCTTAAATGCCGAGGCGTATGGAGCCAGTGAAATTAATTGTCAGGGGCATCCTAAAAATGTAACAAAATCGGATAACATAGGATCTCGAATTCAACTGGAATAATTTATTGTACTTTCAAATCAAAACCATCCTAAAATATAAAAAACCCGTTTTATCTGAAGATAAAACGGGTTTTTTATATTTATTACTCATCTAGATTTACTGACTGCTTAGTTTTATTCTCTGTTTTGTACTTTTCTAGTTTGATACCGAGTTAAATATAAGTAACTATTTCTACTTTAGTATAAATAAATACAAAAATATTGAAGTGAACAAATTTTTAACTTGTTGAAAATGAAGAAATAAAATTGTATTTGTACAATAAATGCTACAAACGATTAACATATAATCTACTAATTCATTTTTGGAATTTATCATCAACTCTTCATTATTTGATGATTGCCTGTTTTGCTAAAAACAGGCAATCTGAATTTTAAATAATATTGAATATGCTTCACAAATGAACAGTTGTGTAAACTGAAATTTGTTTAGTATACGTAGTAATTTCTATTACAAAATGAGAATTATCAATTTATATAATAATGATTATATTTGATTCGTAATTTAAAGTGCGACAAATATTTATTCCCAAATCACCAGCAATTTTAGCTTCTATATAAGTTCAATGAATAGATTAAATTTAAATTGTTTACCGTGAAAAATGTCTATTGTTTGAAGGTGAATTAAAAAATAATGAGTGTATTTCACTTAATGTAAAAGAAAAAGTAATAGTTACGCTTTTTAAAATTCTTTTTTAGTATTTACTAAAATTTAAAGTGCATGATCGTATTTTACAAGCTGTTTTTTTCTCGTTTTTATTGAGAAATAGAAATGAGTCTTTGAAATAGAATTATATTATGAAATTTATTAGATTTTGTCTTCTTTTGTTGATTTCCAGTACTGTTTATGGACAATCAATTTGGTCTTACAAAGAGAGGCCTATTGTTCCAATGTCTAAAACCAACTTGGAAATCTCTGATTCAATCTTTTCTTCAAATTTCACACCAAATAAAACAATTTCCAAAACCTCTTCATTGTTAAAGTCCTCTTCAAATTCAGGTGGATGCATTGATAATATAGATTTTGAATTAGGTAATTTCACAAATTGGAAATGTTATAAAGGAACTGCAAAAACCAATGGAAACAACTATGTAACTTGGGCGCCAGCAACTCCTATTGCTCCAATAGCAAACCGACACAGACTTGTTTCAGCAGCATCGTTACCTGTAAATGATATTTATGGCGGCTTTCCCCGACTTTGTCCACTTGGAGGTAATTATTCACTTCAATTAGGAAATAACGGTACTGGTGCCGAAGCTGAAAAAGTAACATGTACATTGACAATCCCGGCTACTGAGAATGATTTTCAGATTGAGTATTATTATGCGGTTGTATTCCAGGATCCCAATCATGCATTTGATATGCAACCCAGGTTTCAAGCAAAAGTGTATGATGCCAACAACAGTTCCAGTATTATCTCGTGTGCTAGTTATGATTTTACCGCAGGATCGGGACTGCCAGGATTCCTGACATCGACATATGATTTTTCTGTTTTATATAAACCATGGTCGGCAGTAACCATTAATCTTTCAGGATATGCCGGTCATACCGTGATTTTAGAATTTACAACAGAGGATTGTACTCTCGGCGCACATTTTGGATATGCCTATATAGATGTTAATTCAAATTGTACATCACTGGTTTCTCGAAAAACATTTTGTGCAAGTGATCCTTCTGTAACACTTGTTGCTCCTTCTGGATATGAGACCTACAAGTGGCTCGATAACACATTTACAAAAATACTTGGAACTGGTCAGGCCTTAATTTTATCACCTCCTCCGCCAAATAACACAAGCGTTTATGTGGATCTAATTCCTTATCCCGGATTTGGTTGTCGTGATACAGCTTATACGGTTATGACAGTAAATCCTTCACCTGTAGCCTTATTTATGTCAGATACAACAATATGTGTAGACAAACCAATCAGTTTTACTAACAACTCAAGTATTAACGACAATTCTGCTTTGTCTTATTTGTGGAATTTCGGAGATAATACAACATCAACAACAACGAATTACACGAAAACGTATAATTCAGCTGGGACTTATAACGTGAAATTAGTTACTACCTCAATAAATGGTTGTAAAGATTCATTGATAAGGAAAATCTCAGCAGTTTCATTATCTGCAATTAACCCCATTATCGGAAATAAAAATATTTGTTTAGGACAGTCGGAGCTCTTGCAATGTACAACATCTGGGGGCAGCTGGAAAAGTCTTAAACCATCTATTGCAACGATATCAACTGTCGGATTAGTTACCGCAATTGCTCCTGGAAACGATACAATCCGATATATTGTGACAAACACATCGGGATGCAAGGATTCAGTTTTCTTTGCGTTGAATATTCTTGCAAATAGCTTTTATTCTTCCAATGCGGCAATCTGCCAGGGTTCTTCGTATTTATTCAACGGTACGACTTATACCACTGCCGGTACTTACACCGCTCATTTAATCAATGCCGCAGGTTGTGATAGTACCGCCACCCTGAACTTGACAATAAAACTCCCTTCAACTTCCACCACGAATGCTGCTATCTGTCAGGGTTCTTCGTACTTATTTAACGGTACGACTTATACCACTGCCGGTGCCTACACTGTTCATTTGATCAATGCTGCAGGTTGTGATAGTACCGCTACCCTGAACTTGGCTATTAAACTCCCTTCAACTTCCAACACCAATGCTGCTATCTGCCAGGGCTCTTCGTACGTATTCAA
>Ga0302286_10001290_pt1 | contig 18868 bp, 12 predicted proteins | sample III_Fen_E2_3_FD_198765 | JGI IMG/M metagenome (GOLD analysis project Ga0302286, IMG submission 198765) | Peat permafrost microbial communities from Stordalen Mire near Abisko, Sweden - III_Fen_E2_3 | ecosystem: Environmental > Terrestrial > Soil > Wetlands > Permafrost | place: Sweden: Abisko...
CAACCGGTATATTATCGAGGTAATGTTCGATTTTCGAGGAAGCAGCAATACGCTTGCTGTTAATGTCCAGATACACATATACCAAATACTTTTTGCCCACTTCCATCGGCTGACGTTGCTCGCGGAAAGGAACAAACAAGTCTTTTGGCAGGCCCCAAATCAGAAAAGCTCCGAATGGCGTAACCGCAATCACTTCGAGCAACGCAAATTCTTCGACCATCGCCAAAGGCTTCTCTGTAGTTGCTACCAGACGGTCTTCCGAATCGAGGTAAATAAACGCATCGATCGTATCTTCAGGCTTCGTTCCTTCTGGAACATAGCGTTTTGGCATCAGGATTTCGCCCAAATCGCCGCCATCGAGGTAAATGCCAAAATCCACCTCTTTTACCACATACAAGTGATTTATTTTTCCAATTTCAGCCATTTTTCGAGTTTAAAGTTAAATGTTTAAAATTTGTTCGGAGTGTCATGACATTGTAGATCAATTTTTGAAATATCCAATGTCCAAATCCCCTGATCATCAAAGTCCCCCTTTGGGGAATTTAGGGGGCTGTCCATCCCGAAGCCAGTATGTCGGCAATGTGAATTGGTTTGATGGGCAGCTTATTCTTCAATATGTAACCTTCAAGGTTCATGATGCATGACGATTCGGTGGAAACAATATATTCGGCGCCGGTTTTCAGCGCATTTTCCACTTTTTGCTCGGTCATGGCTGTTGAGATGGCTGTGAATTTGGCAGAGAAAGTGCCTCCAAATCCGCAACAGGTTTCAGTATTCTCCATTTCAACCAGTTCCAGACCTTTTACTTTCGAAAGCAACAGTCGCGGTTCAGTGCGAATTCCGTATTCGCGCAAAGCTGTACAGGCATCGTGGTAACAAACCTTGTGCGGAAACTCGGCTCCAAAATCGGTGAAATGAAGGTGATTAGCAAGGTAATCAGTTAGTTCGAATAAGTTTCGGTTGAGTCGCTGGTAATCTTCAAATTCGGGCTGACCGTCTTTGAACAGATCGGGATAATAGTTTTTGATGAAACCGGTACACGAAGCCGACGGACTAACAATATGCCGGTCGTTGGGAAAATCGCGGATGAATTTCTGTGCCAGAGTTTTGGTTTCGTCCCAATAGCCGCTGTTAAAAGATGGTTGTCCGCAGCAGGTTTGCTCTGGATTGTAATTCACGTCAATTCCGGCTTTCCGAAGTAATTTTACAGTATTAAAAGCAGTATCAGGATAAATCTGATCGATAAAACAAGGTATAAAAAGATCAACCGTCATGTCTGTTTAATTTTGGTTAAAGTTACCAAAGACTTTCCTTAAAACAAAAAGCTGCCCGAAAGAGCAGCTTTTGCACGGGAGGAGCGACTCGAACGCCCGACACCTGGTTTTGGAGACCAGTGCTCTACCAACTGAGCTACACCCGTATCCTTTTTGCGAGGGCAAATATAGTAATTTGTTTCTCACAACCTAACGAAAATGAAGGCTTGAACTGAAAAATATGAATGAAAAGGGGCGTTTCAAAAACTGGGAACAGCTGACTTTTTCATAATCAACCGGATAATACCGATTGAAGAAATATAATAGGCCAATCATCGCACACTCGATTGGCCTTAATATTTCTATTTATCGGCATTATACCAGGTTAGTTTTGAACTGATATAGAATTGCACTTGGTATAAAGTGATAAATAAAATGCCATCCGGTTGATCTCGAATGGATGTTACATTTGTTTCAGATTTAAATCCATAGAAATGAAAACGACAATTCTTGTACTCAGTTTTTTTGTGTTTAGTCTAAAGTGAAAGGCAAAGAGCTTGAAGTTCAGGCTACCAAAGACGAAAAACTAACAGTTCATAACGAACCGAAGGAGAAAAAGGACAAAGATTAATCCTGAAATTTCGAGAAACAGAAAAGCTTGCTTCCTAAGTAGGCTTTTCTGTTTTAATCCTTTAATATTGCACAATCTAAAATAGAAACTATGAAATCACTGCTGCTTGCTGTAATTTGCGTTTTAAGCCTCACCACAAGCTATGCCCAAACCGACAGTATTCATTCGGAAAAGCCGGAAACAGCGCATTTTTTTAAACATCAGATTCTTCCTTTAAGCCTGATCACAACTGGCGCCTTGCTTAATATTGGTAACATTAAAGAAACGGTTCACGATCATACGCCGCACACCTATAACAAGATTGATAACTATTTACAATTTGTTCCCGCCGCTCAAATGTATCTGTCTGATGCCCTTGGAATTAAACATCTTAACAATGTCTTTGACCAAACCAAATATTTACTGATTTCGCATCTGGCCACAGGAATAATTGTCCAAACCTTGAAAAGTACCACCAAAGTTGCCCGACCGACCGGAGCAAAAACATCGTTTCCATCGGGACATACCACCACGGCCTTTGTGAATGCTACCGTTTTGTTCAAGGAGTTTAAAGATACCAATCCATGGCTCGCATACAGTGGTTTTGTAGTGGCAACTGCAACAGGTTGTTTACGGATGACAAACAATGCGCACTGGTTGCCCGATGTGGTAGCTGGCGCCGGAATCGGCATTTTGACTGTCAATATGGTGTATCAGCTTGAACCTTTAAAAAAGCTTCAACTTTCGTCAGGAAGAAAAAAAGTATCTTTTATTCCGATGATTGGATATAATTCTTTTTCATTGGCCTGCAATTTTTAATCAACCCGAAACAGCTATGAAGCAAGTATTCATCCATAGTCTATGCTTGTTCTTCTTCATGCTGCTCCTCTCCCATCCTGGACACACACAAACAAGCCGGATTGATTCGATCATCCTGAAAAACAGGTTGAAAGTTGATTTTCGTCTGGATGTGGGGAATGTTATGCCAACCAACGATTTTGTAAGGAAGCAAAATACCGATCTGGATGGGCTGGCTCATTATTACGGCTATTCTTTACGGCTGGCCCGGCAAACAACCGGCGATAAACTTTGGCAACAGTTGTACGATTATCCGACTTACGGTCTTGGCGTTTATTCTGCTTTTTTTGCCAATACAAACAATCTGGGTCATCCGGTGGCTGTTTATGGTTTTCTGAATGCACCATTTTTTAAAATTCGCCAGTTGAGCCTGAATTATGAGTTAGGACTTGGATTTACCTTTAACTGGGATCATTTTGATCCGGTTTCAAATCCAAATAATGTTGCCATTAGCGCCGATGGAAGCGTTTACATCGATGCCGGTGCAAGCATCAACTATCCGGTAACCAAAAGATTGACTTTTAACCTAGGCTATGGATTTACTCATTTCTCAAACGGCGCTTTAAAATTGCCCAACAAAGGGCTCAATACCGGAGCAACGAAAATCAGCTTATCCTATAATTTGTTTGATGACCCCATTCGCTATACAAAACAACAGATACCACCCTTTTCGGGACATTACGAATGGATTTTATCTGCTTATGGTGGCGCACGAAACATGCTGTACACCGGAACCGGCATTAACGTAGCAACCGAAATGAAAGGACTGAATTTCGCAGTTTATGGGATTAGCAACACGTTAAACCGGCAAATCAGTTATAAATCGAAAATCGGCATTGGCTTGACCATGGAATACAATGGCTCTCAAAACTCACAAATTGTGGTTGAAGGAACCAACCTCGATGAACTTGATTTGCCATTCGACCGTCACCTTTCTGTCAGCATTTATCCATCCTACGAATTGGTTGTCGATAAGCTATCGCTCGTCATTCAACCCGGATTTTACTTATTCCGAAAGAAATCAGCCGACATGACTCCGGCCTATTATCAACGAATCGGGGTGAAATACCATTTCTTGAAAAACACCTTCCTGGGCATCAATCTGCGCGCCTATAATTTCTACGAATCCGATTTTATTGAATGGACAATTGGCCATCGCCTGTGTTGGTAAAGAGGTAGCTTTTAACTAACAGAAAAAAGGAAATAGAAAAAAGGAAAAGGAAAACAGAATTGAAATATGTTTGCATCAAAAATCTGGATAAAACCGAAATACACGTCCGTTTGGGCAAAACTATCCCATTTTGAATGGGAACTAAGGTTTATGAATGTGGATAAAACTTCATGGCCGGAAGCCAAATCCACAGGCTGGCGTAAAGCGAAGACATCAGCGAAGTCAGGGTTTCACTCCAAGTGAAGCCCTGACTCATGTTTTAATTACATTTAAAACTGTGGGGAATCAAAAACTTTAAGAATAGCGTATATTTAAAGTCTGAAAACAAAGGCAATATGACGACAATTGAATTGAAGAAACAACTGATACATAGGATTTCGGAAATTAACGACGAGTCTTTTTTGCAAGCCCTTAAGACCATTCTGGATTCGAAAACACAATCTCCGGTTTTGAAATTAACGGAAGAGCAACGAAATGAGATTAGTGAATCGCGGATGCAAATTGAGCAGGGACAATTTATTGAGCAAGCTGACCTTGACAAAAAATTCAACGAATGGCAAAGCTCAAAATAGTTTGGTCACATAGAGCCAATATTAAACTTTTCGAGATTCTCAATTTTTATACAAACCGGAATAAAAGCACAACTTATTCCACCAAACTTTACAGGAGATTCACTCAAGAATTAACCTTGCTCCAGAAACATCCAGATTTAGGTAAAGCAACTGACTTCGAATCTGTCCGTGGATTGATCGTTGATGAATTCATTTTGTTTTATGAGATAACGAAAGATTGTATTGTCGTTCACACTGTATGGGATTGCAAGCAAAATCCAGCAGATTTAAAGATTAAATGATAAGTCAGGGTTTCACTCCAAGTGAAGCCCTGACTCACTTGGCAACTAATCATTCCTCAGCGCCATTACCAAATTCTGTCTGAAAGCCATTCGGATAGCCACATAGCTAAACACTGCACCGCTCAGAATAACCAAAACCGAAATAGCCGGAAGCCAAATCCAAAGGTTGAAATAAAGCGAAGACATTAGCGATGGCAGTGCACTTAAAACTGCCGGGATCAATCCGATGAATACGGAAAAAGTCATCAGGAAAAGCTTTTCGCGCATGACCATCCTGAAGATGACTGATTTTCGGAAACCCAGCGAAAGCAGCAGCGCATATTCGGGAATTTGCTCAAAAGTGATGCGGAAGATTAATATTCCCAGTCCAAGCGTACCGATTAAAAGCCCCAGCGCGCCAAGCATCAGGAAGATATTCAGGTAGGTATTTTCGATGGTGTAAAACGACAGCAAACGGTCGGTGGTGCGACTGATTTCGGGACCGTAATTGCGCATACCGTTTTGCAGATCTTCGACAGTCAGCGAGTTTCCGGGCGCATTAATCAGGAAAACATTCGAGCCACTCACCGATGGAAATGCCCGATTGAAATGATCTTCAGCAATGATCACATTTCCCTGAAAAACCGAATTCGCAAGTCCGCCAATCAATTTCAGCTTTAAATTCTTTCCTTCTTCCGTTTTATAGACGAGCGTATCGCCAATTTTTTTCATCAATCCCCACTGAATAACGGTTTGATCGGCAAACGCAGGAATTATGCCATCAGCAAGTGTTTTATTGAGCGATGACCATGGATGTTGTGCATCCAAATCGTCCGTCCGCGTAGCAAACGTAAATGCCGAACGCTGATCGAATGCTACCGGATTGCAGGCAATCAATCGTGGCCGCGAAACTTTATTCAGGTTCAGGCAACTGGCATCGTCGCCCGGCTGCGACTGAAACTGAACCACTTCAGCAGTTTCCGGAAGATTCAGGTCTTCCCTACCCTGCTTGCTATTGGCGTCAAAAAGTACCGGCATCGTCGTTTCAACGAAATAGTTGTATCCGCCCGTTCCCGACGAAGATAAATCAGCATGGGCCGTCAGGTCTTTACGGTTCAATCCGGTGGAGACAACCATAAATACGCCCACCGACAAAAAACTCACGATCATCACATTGCGGCGGCGTTCTCCGGCGATTCGTTTCAGCAGCATCGTCTGCAACGAAAAATGCATTGCTTTTTCCCGAACTGCCAATCGCCGCATCCAGAAATCAAAAATCAGGATCAATCCCGGCAATAAACCGAACCCACTGATAAAGAACATTTCAGGATTTATTTCTCCACTCCGGAAACCCATTGTAAACAAAAGGAAAAAGGAAAAAGCAATCAGGAAAAGACCTGTCAAAAGCGACCATTTCCCGCTCTTTTCTTTTCCTGAAACCGATTTTCGCTGCAACGCAATCGCTTCGTTTTTCAGGAAACGGTTCAAAATAAAATAAACCGAAATCATTGAAAGCGCTGCGATAATCAGGCTTCCGAAGATTAGCGATACTGGACGAATGTGTATGTTGACAATCGACGTGCGCACAATATCGACCCAAATTGTATTGATGGCTTTTAAAATCAGTTGATTGTAGAAGATGCTGAACGGAATACCGAGCACAATTCCGACAAGTACAAATACCGAAGCTTCGGCAACAAACAGTTTTCGGATGGCCGGAAACGAAAAACCCAATGCGGTCAAGGTTCCGATTTCAGTTTTGCGAAATCCGAGGTACAGTTTGAACAACAGGAAAGCCAGTAATACCGCGGCAAACAGCACGAAAAAACTCAGACCGATAAACAGTCCGCCAAAATCAGTTCCGCCACTGGCAGCCGCAAGTCCTTCGGTTTTTACATCTTTTACCTCGAAACCCATTTGAGCAGGTAAAAGTCCGGCCAGCAACTGTTTTTCAAATTCAGTTTTTTTCAATCCCTCCACACGAATGGCAGTTGAGCGGCCAAAGCGGTTTCCCCAGAGTTTTTGCGCCGTTTCGAGCGAAACAAAAGCTTTCGGAGTTCCTTTGTACAGTTTCCAGTAAGCTTCGTCCTGCGGGCGTATTTTCTTCAAATCGATCGGCACGCCAGTTTTCCAATCGCGGCAATTGCCCGCATCCGAAAGCCCCGGTATCACCGGCATCCGATTCTGATCGGCCTTTTCGCCCGCCAATTCATAAACCTGATTTACCACAAACAAAGTGTCTTTCAAAACCAGGCGGCGAAGCGGACCCACCTCAAAATAAGAAAGACGAACGGTATCGTTTACCTTTACGCTCAGATCGTTGGCCAGCCAGTTGCTCACAGCCATTTGATTTCCGGTAAGTTTCGGGTCGGACGATACAAACGAATACGGCGTTTGCTTCCCGTTCAAGGTAAACTGGTTGATAAAATAGCTAAAAATCGGCTGTGAACCAGGCATTTTATTCAGGCAAAACTGTGCAACAGCCGGTTCAACAAATACCCGGTCCGAAATCAGTTCGGTGTAATTCAAAGCTTGATTTTCCCTGATTTTCAGGTTCAGGTCATCCAACTTCCAGCTTTTTTGCAGATTTTGAACCAGTTCTGAACTGGAAACACCTTCAGCAACCAACAACACATTGGCTTTTTGCTGAAGTTTCATTTGTTCATTCAGCCATTTCAGGTTCACGAAAACGTTGCGCGGCGCCGATTGTATATTTTTCAGGTTGAAATTTCCAAATTCGTCGGCTTTTAGGATTCGGGCAACCGAAACGCGGAACGAAACGGTTGCTTCTTTCTCAGAAACGAAAGGCGTATTGGCCGGAAACGTATTGAGTTTATTGACCCGAAGCAAAAATTCGTCGCCCACTTTTAATCCTGAAAGTGAAGCCAGATTTTCGTTGATAGCCACTTCATTGTTTTGAAGTTGAAATAATTCAGGATACCTGGCGAAATTCCCGATCGTCGCATCGACTCCCCAAACCGCCAGCTGATTGATCCGCAATTCGCCACCTTCGATTACCGCAAAACCATTGGCACGAAGCAAAGCGGTAGTTTTTGCTCCGGTTTTTGACGCCAATTCGGTGGCAAGCTGTGTTCGGAACAAACGTTCGCCCGCTGTAATTACCTGTGAGGTTTTGCCGAGCCGCTGAACCGTAATCTGTTGCAGACTGTATTTCACCGAATCGCCAATGATAAGCGCACCGACCAGAATGGCCGTGCTTAAAGCAATTCCGAGGATAATGGTCAGGTTCAGTTTCCGGTAAAACCAGGCGGATTTCAGTATGAGTTTGAGGATGGACATATTTTAAGTTTATTTCTCTATTTGATCGTCACCCCGAATTTATTTCGGGGTCTATTATTCAATAAGACAGATCCTGAAACAAGTTCAGGATGACTCGTTTTCGGTCGTTTGCACTTTATTATTCAACTTGACATCATTTCATGCAACTTCATTACAGTTTTCCAGTTTCGGGTGGTGGCCGGAATTTTCAGTTTCTTTTCAAAGAAATCATTGCTTATTTTCGAGCGACCATAACCATTTTCACAATAGACAAATACATCATTCCCAATAATTTCAAACCGATCGGGCAAAAATTGCAATTGTTTTATTTTTTCAACCAGTTCGGGCGAAGGAATTTCCTTCAAAAAAGTAAGGTGCAAACGTTCAATCTCAGCGTCTTTTTCATTCCAAAATGGATTATTGGCAATGGATTTCGCTATTTCTTCTGCCGTCCTGATAATCACCGGAATATCGAATCCAAAAGTTTCAGAAAAAGCTTGTTGCAAGCGGTTTTCCAATATTGGAATCGTCTCCGGTTTAGCCAGTTCAAAAACAAGATTTCCGCTTTGAATGTAGGTTTGAATATTCAGCAATCCCATGTTTTCGGATAGTTTTTTCAGGTCAGCCATCGGAACTTTCCGGCTTGCTCCAACATTTATTCCGCGAAGTATGGCGATGTAACGCATTTTTGAAAATTGCAAAGACTATTAATTACAAACTATTGTGTCCTATGTGTCTATTGTGGTTCCAAAATCAGTTTGCCGTCACCAATCCGATAAATCCGGTTCATTTTGCCAGCTACTTCCAGCGAATGCGTGACCACAATCAGCGTAACTCCTTCTTCCTGATTTAATTCGCACAACAAATCAGTCAGGTTAAAAGCAGACTTCTGATCGAGAGCGCCGGTTGGTTCATCGGCTAAAATCAGTCCGGGACAATTGATCAAAGCTCGTGCAACAGCGGTCCGCTGACATTCTCCACCCGATAATTCCGACGGTTTTTGATGAGCAACTTCGGCTAATCCCATGCGGGAAATCAATTTCTGAGCGCGTTCAAGCATTTCCTTTCCCTGAAGTTTTTTATCGGTCAGCGTAGGCAAAAGAATATTTTCGAGCAATGTCAGTTGAGGCAATAAATGGTGCATCTGGAAAACAAAGCCGATTTTTTCATTACGAAACGGAGCCAGTTGTTGATCTGTAAACACCGACAAATCCTGATTTTCGAAGTACATTTTGCCTGAATCAGGCCGGTCTAAGGTACCAATCAGGTTTAGCAAGGTCGTTTTTCCGGAGCCTGACGGACCAACTATCGCAATTCGCTCACCGGCATTGACTTCCAGATCAAGCTGATCGAGAATCGTGCGATCCTTGGAATAGGATTTGGTTATTTTTTCAAGTTTTAAAAGCATAAAATATAGATTTTAACACGGTGACACGGCGACACAGAGTTTAATATTTCTCACTGTGACACCGTGTCGCTGTATTGAATAAATTACAGGTTTAGTACACCTTCATACACTGCCACCATCTTTTTGGCCTGGGCATGAATGTCGAAATGTTGTTTCACTCCTGAAAGGCCGGCAGTGCTTAGTTCCTGAAGTTTTTGATCATTGAAAATGAGCGAAGCCAGAGCTTCAGCTAAATGTTCAGGTTTATTTTCTCCGTAAACAACACCTCCGCCACTTACTTTAATCACTTCCGGGAAAGCGCCCAAAGCGGGCTGCACCATTGGTATTCCTGAAGCCATTGCTTCGAGCATATACAATCCGAAAGCTTCGCCATTCAGCACCGGGACCGAAATCAGGCGAACCGAATCGAAGAATTTTTGCCGTTCATCGCCTTCAAATTCATCAACCCAAAGCACTTCATTTTCTAACCCAGCCTTCGATATTTTACGTTTTTGTTCTTTAATGAAATGCTCATCATCACCCGTTTTTCCGCCTGTAATCTTCAGTTTTACTGAAGCAAATTCAGGACTTTTTAGGAGCAGAATAAAGGCATCGACCAATACAGCCAAGCCATTTTCTTCGCACATTCGCGAAAGATAGCCAATCACAGGTTCCTTTTCTGTCGCTGGTCTGGCTGAATAATCCGACGTATCGACACCCAGATGAACCGTTTCCATTTTGCTTTCGGGAATGTTCATTCGCTGATGAATTTCGTTGGCAAAATAATCACTGACAGCAATAAATCGATCCACGTCCTTTCCGCGTTCGCTCATCAGGTTCCAAACCTCTTTGCGAAAATGATCATCCATGGCGTCTACCCAAACATCCTCGTCCTGAAGCGAGCAAACCACCGGGACATTCATCCGTTCCTTGATTCGGTGCGCCAGTCCCAGCAGCAAGGCATTCGACAGGTGAACCACATCGGGTTTGGCTTCATCGACCAGCCAATCGACCAAACGTTCCAATTCCTCTTTTTGGTTTCCATCTTCACCGAGCAACATCGAAATGGTCATTCCTTCCAGACCTTTCGCGCGGGTAGAACCAGCTTTGCGGGCAGCCATTTCCAGCACACTTTTCGAATCGAGTGCATGTTCAACAAATGCGGGCATGTATCGGAAGATCGGAAATTGCTGTTTAAGGTAAAGGTTCACAGCCCCGTAAAAAACCGGAACCTCATCCAAATCATGCGCATCGTCGAAAATGGGCAAATACAACGGCACTTTGATCACATGGTGACCTAATTCTTTTAGCGCCTTCACGTATTTGCTGTCGCGCAGGCAGTTTCCGCAGTAAAAACTACCGCCCGAACCCGGAATGATGTGTGCAATTTTAAGCCCCACCCCAACCCTCCCCAAAGGGGAGGGAGTAACAATGCTCTGTTCCATGTTTGTCACTTTATATTAAAGGTACTTTTCAAAGTTGCATTTTTTAAGCCCCCTCTTTTGGAGGGGGTTTGGGGGAGGCTTTCCTATCCAAACACATAAATCCGTCCGTCGCCTGCTCCAACCACAATTTTTCCTGAAACGACTGCCGGACTGCCGATAATCGGGCTTCCCAGTTCGTATTTCCAGAGTTCTTTGCCGGTTTTCAGGTCATGAATATACAGCATTCCATCCATCGTTCCGGTGATTACTTTTCCGGAAGCTATGACTGACGAGGATTCCACCCGGTTGGTGGTTTTAACCTTCCAAACCACTTTCCCGGTATTTTTATCGAAACAGTAAATGAACTTATCCTGATTGCCGATCACAACGAAATTTCCACTCAGCGCCGGAGACGCGATGAACGGCAGGTTTTTATCTTTTTCGTGATACGTCCATGTTGTTTTTCCAGCTTCCAGATCGATGCAAAAAAAACGGCCTTCGTAATCGCCTACATAAGCATTTTTGCCATCAATAACCGGCGAAGAGGCAATGTAAGTTTCCATTTTGATTTTTTTAAACACCTTTCCGGTTTCGATGTTCACCAGATGCACAAAACCGTCGCAACCGCCAAACACCGCATACTTGCCATAAATCGCCGGAGCTCCGTTGATGTAATTATCCGATTCGTAGCGCCAGATGCTGTCGCCTTTGGCAAATCCGACGCAATGCAGGTTATAGTCGTAACTGCCAACGACCAACCGTATTTGTTTGCCAACTTTCAGCCAGTTGGCCGATCCTTCAATCTGATTATCCGTTTTATATTTCCAGATTTGCTTGCCTGTTTTTTCATCGAGCTTGAAAAACATTCCGTCGAGCGAGCCAAATACAAGCGAACCGTCGATGCATAAAGCCGGAGCTTCGATGACATTGCCTGAAACAAACTTCCATTTCAACTTGCCGTCGAAACCAATGGCATACATCGTTCCGTCGGTCGATCCGCAGAAAATGGTTTGTCCGTCGACAACCGGCGAAGCCTTGATGTCGTCACCGGTTTGAAACGATGTCAGTAGTTTAGGTTTCTCCGGAAGATTGGCCGAAGTTGTTCCCGAAAGCTGCTGATTACCACGGAAGATGGTCCAGGATTGGGCAGAAGCAACAAAGGTGATAAAACAACAAATGATAAAAATCGGAATTTGTAAAAATCGCATATTGGTCAAGGGTTTTGGCTAAGTTTCAAAGCTATAAAAATACCAATTGCATTGAAACAAATAAACGAAAGCATTTCTTTTCGCGGAAAGAATAAAATTGGCTATTCGTAAAAGAAACTTTTTGTGGAACTATTCAGTCAAGCTAATTTACCGCAGAGAACGCAGAGATAAAAACGCAGAGTTCCGCAGAGTAGTGAGGATTAAATCTTTGCAGCCTTTGCGAAATTTTCTTTGCGATCTTTGCGTTTAAATATTTTTTTAGCGTATTGATTATTTGCTATTTAACCAACAGAATAGTTACCTTTTTGTTTTATGACGATTTGTTTGGGCAACATTAATAAGCAATTGCAGGTGCAGAGCACCGTTGATATTTGTAGTAATAGTATTCAACGTAAGCGGAAGGTGCAGCGCACCGAAATATAAACACCTGATATTGGCAATATTCCGGTGCCCTGCACCTACCCTTCTTTTATTGTCTTCTTTACTACCAATATTTAGCGGCTCTGCCGCTTTCCGACAACTTAAGATTTTGCTGTTGATGTATTTTTTCTTCTATTGCACCGTTTCAACACTTCCTGTCCGTTTCAGGAAACCCCAGGCGGCAAGTTCACCTTTCATGGCACGGAGATAACCTTTCACCAAAACATACCACAAAAGCTGACGATAAATGATTCGTTGCAGGAACAAATTAACCACTTCGCGCAAGGTAAACTTCTCGCCGTCGAAACGAAACGCGAGCACTGAAATACACAAATCCAAAAAGTAATATCCAAAATAGAGCAGTGCAATAATTCCACCCTTGGGCATGAACAATGAAAACAGCAACGTGAGATCGACCAGAGGCGACATAAGCGGAAGAATAAGCTGAAATACCAACATGTTAGGCAAAACAACCCATCCTAAATTGGGGTTCCGGCGAACAAACAGGTTTCCGCGATGCTTCCAGAACGATTGCATAATTCCAAAAGTCCAGCGAAAACGCTGTTTCAGCAACATCGGTAAAGTTTCGGGAACTTCTGTAAAGGCAAGCGCTTCGTTGCAGGCACGAACCTTGTAACCCGCGTTCAGCAGGCGCAGGGTAAGGTCGCAATCTTCAGCAAGCGTGTCGGTCGTAAACATTCCAACTTCACGAACCGCATCGAGCCTGAAAGCGCCAATGGCACCCGGAACCACCATAATGGCATTGAGCGTATCGAAAGCACGACGATCAAAATTCTGGCTGGTAATGTATTCAATCGATTGCCAGCGAGTCAGCAGATTTTTGCGATTCCCTACTTTTACATTTCCGGCAACGGCAGCCACCTTCGGATTATTGAAACAGGCCACCATCCGGGCAACGGCATCGGGCGAAAGTACGGTATCAGCATCGATACACACCAAAATATCGCCCGAAGCAAAACCAATTCCGTAATTCAAGGCCGAAGCTTTGCCGCCGTTGGGCTTGGTCAGTACTTTTACTTTCGGATGATTTCCGTAGGTCGCCTGCATATTTTTGAAGGTATCATCTTTCGAGCCATCGTCAACAAAAACAATTTCCATATCCGGATAAGTGGAACGGAGAAGGTTCTCAACCGTTTTGGGCGCGGTAATTTCTTCGTTATAGCCCGGAACAATGACGCTTACTTTGTGGATTCCGGAAGGAACCGGATTCGTCGCTTTTCTTGAAATTTTTCGTTGCCTGATTGCCAATATAGCGATACTTTTCATCTTTAATAACGAAAGGATCATGGCCAGGAAGAAAATAGCTGATACAATCCGGTTGAAATAATAGCCGGTTTTAAATACCGTTGCATCTGCCGATTGAAGATAGTTATCGAATGAACCAACAGCATGAGGCATGATATCGTCCCGCTTTTTATCCATTAACGAGGCAAGGCTCACAAATTGGTATCCATGTAATTTGTAGTATTCAATAATGCGGGGCAATGCTTTGATGGTTGCTTCGCGGTCGCCGCCGGCATCATGCAACAGAAGGACATTTCCCAATCCCTGTTGTCTGATGGCTCTGCCAACAATACTGTCAGGAGTAACCCCTTCCTCCCAGTCGCGCGGATCGATGGACGAGCCAATGGTTAAATATCCTTCCTGCCGGGCTACATAAATGGGATTAATCTGAATCGGGTTTGTTGGTTCGGCATCGGTGTTATAAGGCGGACGGAACAAGGTTGTGGCATGGCCGGTGATGCTTTCGATGATATACCCGGTAGAGCGCAATTCGAGTTTCAGGCGGTCGTCGGAAGTTTGTTCGAGGTTGGGATGCAGAAACGTGTGATTGCCTATTTCATGGCCTTCACGGTAAAGGCGTTTCACCAAAGGCAAATCCTGTTCGGCATTGATACCGGTAATAAAGAAAACGCCCGGCACCTTGTATCTACTCAAAATATCCAGAATGCGCGGTGTATATCGTTCGTCGGGGCCATCGTCAAAGGTCAGCACAATCTTTCCTTTCTTCTCCCCTGCTTTGTTAATCACATATCCCGAAGGCAAACTGGTATATGTTTCTTCAGCCACCAGATTTTCAGCTTTATCGTATTCGATGCTGAATTTTCCAGGATGGGGAACCGACAGGATATTCAGGATTTCGCCCGCGCCAACATAATCGACGCTGTACGACGACTGCTCCTGTTGCAGCAAATCGGCATCAAAAGGATTACTATTTAAAGCGCCGACGGCCAGATCGCGGTTGTAAAACTTCCACAAACGGGGATCTTCCGATCCAAGCCTCCAGATGGCCACTCCCGAAGTTTCGAAGTCGGCTGATGTTCGCATGGCATTATAATCGGTTGCTGCATCGGCAAAATACACATGATGAACCTTGTCGTTGTCGTCGTAATAGGTATAATCGAGGTTGTACGTATTGTTGTTGAATTTCACAATTCCTTCGCTTTCGAGCGCTGTTGAAATAGCTTCCTGGTAGGTGACATCTTCGCCCTGGAAACCGTCCTGCCAGTCGTAACCAAAAGCCGCGATACAAAGCACCAATTTATCCGACGGAACTTTTTTACACAGATCGCCCAGTCCCGCTTCGAGCCAATTTTGTGCGGCAACCGGGCCAGCTTCCGTAGTTGAATTATGCTGATCGTAGCCCATCAGGAACAGAAAATCGGTGTATTTCGCCAGTTCCTTTACATTATAATCTTCGTTAAAAGGAGCAATATCCTGAGTGACCAGGTATCCCCTGCTGTTTAACTGTTGATGCAGTTCCTTCATGAACGAGACTAGGTTCTCATCCGTCTTTTCATCCGTCAACTCTTCAAAGTCGATATTTACGCCATTGAACTGGTAGGTATCGAGTACTTTGACCAAACTGTTTATCAGTTTCGTGCGTCGTTCGGGCGAAGTGATGATGCGGTGAACATTTTTCCCGTTCCACACATTTTTGAAATAGTTCGTCAACATCGGCACCACGGCGAGGTGGTTACGCCGCATGATTTCGAGTGCTGACAGGTCAATATCCATCGAAACCACATCAGCAGTATCCTGAATGAAAAGCCATTCAGGAAGAATCATGTTCATTTTTGAAGCATTTTGATCGAGCGAATATTTCGATTGAATATCCCAGTTCACATAAAAACCGGCGCGGACCGGCGAATACTTTTTCACCTGGCCCGGAATGATTTTATCTTTCTTGTAAAAGTTATGTTCTTTCATGCTTCTGGCTTCTTTGGCCAACTTGTCAAAATGTTCGGTCTCGGCAGCCTGCATGTCGGCGCTGTTGTATTTCAGATTTTCGTTCTGCGAAAGCATCAAATGTTCGCGCAAAGAAGGAAGCCTAAATACCTGTTTATGAAACAATGAAAACATAATACAAGCGATACCAATGACAATTAGAACCGAAAGAATTTTAACCACCCACAAAAAACGCTTCCAGCGCGAAGAACTGGTTGAGTAAAAAACTGGCTTTGACGATGTTTCCATAAATTAATGAAATTAAAATACGATTCTTCTTTCCTGATTATAATAAACACATTTCTTACCCCAATGTTTTCGGGCGAAAGTTAAGCTTTCGGCATGAAATTTCAGAACCATAGCACAATCTTTCGCTTATTAATTAACAGGAAAAAGAAAATAGAAAAAAATTTAAAAAGCGGTTTTCCTGAATGAAGAATGACTATTTTCAGTCTTTGATTGGGTGAATCCACCGAAATGGTGCGATGCTTCACCGTGGCGGTACGTTAACGCAGCAAATTGGTGCGAATATTGGTGCATGATTCCACCGTATGATTAAGCTGCTTTTTCGGATTTCGCTATCGCTCAAACGAGCAATGTGGAGTTGTTTTTATTCTTTAAGTAAAAGAACGAATATATTGTCGTATTAAATCGAAGAATAGAACGCGGATTTCCACGGATTTAGCGGATGGACGCAGATAAAAATAGATCATGGATGTAAAACGGATTTTTATTCATGCAAGCATGAATGATAGAGGCGTAAATGTCTAAAAATCATTCCGACTTGTCGGAATTAAAATCCGTTTAAATCCGTCTGATCAGCGTTAATCCGCGTTCCATTCTTCTTTATTTTGAAGAAATAATATGACATTATATTGTTCCTATTACTTATATCCTTTATAAATCCAACAATCTTTAGCCAAAGAATCTTTATAAATAAATTCATTCCCTTGTTTCACACAATTCTGTCTATATCCAGAGCCTCCTGAGGTCATCGTTACTATTCCAGTTTTATAATCACAAATTGTTCGACTGTTATAGGATAATAAATCAGCCATATCACCAATTCCATCAATCCAATATTTTTTATAAGGTTCACAATTTTTTAGAGTTATCCGTTTACGATTAATGTTTAAAATCTTAACCGTATCAATCTTTGTGACAATCCAATTGTCAATTGTATCATTAATTTTTGCGTTATAATCATACAGTAATATATCTGATGCAGCTCGACCAAAGAATCCAATATGCCAATAAACTTTCTTGTCAGCCGTTTCCCGAATATATCCTAAAATAGTTGCTTTACCTTTACCTTCTATCGAATCACTACAATAATCAAGTATTGTCTTATAAATAGATGAGTTAATTGTTGTGTCTTTACCTAAAACGATCTTATGAGGCCAGGTGCAATTTGGGCATGGGTCTGGAAACTCAGACACGTACCAAACTTTAGAATTATCAACCAAAAAATCGATCTTATTATCATTATTTGTATTGTCCCTTTTACAATTGAACAAAAGGATTGAAATCAAAATTAAAATCAAGTTTCTCATATCGTCTTTATGTTTATTCTCGTGCGTTAAAACGGTTTTTGCAAAACAACCCGGCACGTTGGGAGTTCAGATATTTTTCCCGGGCTGGCAAATCAGCATGGCGGATGCGAGCTTTTGTGCATATCCGGAGGCACAGATCTGACTGTGATTTATTTGATTGTCCTGATTATCTGGATTCCATAATCAGAATAATCAGCTTAATCATGAAAATCAAAGCTTGTCCCGGCACGTCGGGAGTTCAGACAAATTGCGTTGCAAACGCAAAACCATTAACCCCTCGTTACCGCTATCGCTCAAACGAGGGGCAGACCGGGCTTCATTTTCCGAAGCTTTAAAAGTAACCCGTTATGTTTATAATTCAAAACGAATTGTTCTATATTATCAATGTGCCAGAGTTTTATTCAATTCAAAAATAAAGCCCATCTCACGACGGGTCAGTCGAGACTATTCATGAAACTGTGTCTGCAAGTAATAACGATTAAATTTGCAGACGATGGAAAATAATGAAGAAAGGGAAGACTTCAGCTACGAAGAATTCGAGAAAGCGGCGATCAAGGGTCTTTATGAGAAAAAGAGTTTCATGGGTGAGAATGGAGTTTTCACGCCGCTGATCAAACATTTTTTAGAAAAAGCGCTTGCCCTTGAGTTGGAACAACACCTGAAAGAGAATCAGGGAAACAAGCGCAATGGTTTAACGACCAAGTCAGTAAAAAGCGCCACGGGAGAATTTGAGTTGACCACCCCCCGTGACCGTAACAGCACCTTTGTGCCAGAGATTGTAGCCAAGCGCCAGGTTGTACTGGATGACGGTCTTTGCGAGAAAGTACTCTCGATGTATGGCAAAGGGATGAGTTATAGCGACATCAAACAATTTTTGGATGAGATTTATGCACTGACGCTATCTCCGGCCCAAATGAGCGAAATCACAGACAAGATCATCCCTGAGTTGGAGCAGTGGCAGTCACGTCCGCTTGAACCAGTGTATGCGATTGTTTGGTTCGATGCAATCCACTACAAGGTACGTGAGCAGGGGGCGGTAAAATCTAAGGCCGTTTACAACGTATTGGCAGTGAATATGGAAGGCGAACGTGAACTGTTGGGTATCTATGTGTCGGAAAGCGAATCAGCCCGGTTCTGGCTCAGTGTGATGGAGGATTTGCAGCTACGTGGAGTTGGTGACCTATTGATTGCCTGCACCGATAACCTTAAAGGATTTTCCGATGCCATCAGTACCGTTTTCCCAAAAACAACGGTTCAGAGCTGCATCGTCCATCAGGTTCGCAACACCTTAAAGCATGCCAGTCACAAAGATTATCAGCCATTAATAAATGATATGCGGGCTATTTATGGAAGCTCGAAGCTTGAAGATGGTGAAGCAAAATTGGAAGAGTTTGTCCAGAAATGGGGATCAAAATATCCTGTTGCGGTAAAAAGCTGGCAGGAAAACTGGTACAAGCTCAGCTCGTTTTTCGAGTTTGGCAAGGATATCCGCAGGTTAATGTATACCACCAATCCGATCGAAAATGTCCATCGCCAGATGCGGAAAATAACAAAATCGAAAGGTTGTTTTACTTCCGATATGGCACTTAAAAAACTCATCTATTTGGTGATACGCGAGATTAAC
>Ga0302286_10001293_pt1 | contig 18812 bp, 16 predicted proteins | sample III_Fen_E2_3_FD_198765 | JGI IMG/M metagenome (GOLD analysis project Ga0302286, IMG submission 198765) | Peat permafrost microbial communities from Stordalen Mire near Abisko, Sweden - III_Fen_E2_3 | ecosystem: Environmental > Terrestrial > Soil > Wetlands > Permafrost | place: Sweden: Abisko...
ATTGGTATTGGTTGCTGTTGGTAACGCTGAGTTGATCGAATACGCAGTGTTGGTTAAACTTGCAAGATTGGTATTACTCTCACTCTCTTGCACATTTTTAAGGTACTCATCTATCATCGGTTGAACCGTTTTCATTGCTGCATCAATCTCTTTTTGATCATTTGCATCAATGCCATTGCCATCATAGTGAAAGCTATAACCATACGCATGAGCGAGGCTATAGGTTGTACTTTGTGTGGTGTCTGTATTTTCTTGCGATACTTCTGCATAGCGTGCATCGTACATGCTAAGGTTGATGGTGTCGCCGCTGCTGGTCTGCATGGAAAATCCAAAACTGTTGTAATTGCCGTTGTTTGCACTTGTGGTTTGCATAAGATGCCCCCTTATTTAAACTTACATGTAAGATCGGCACACTGAGAAATTTTTTAAATCGTAATCAGACAATCCAATTTATTTTGAACCGATTCAACCTTTTGATGCATTCCATCTTCGCGGTTAGGTCGTATATCAAACTTTAAACACGCATAAATCCGTCCGCATGCTTCTAACAGGGCATATGCCTCCTCAACAAGTTTAAGCGCTTCTTGCATCGTAGGTGTTTCAACCACTGTGCTCATAGGTGTAAGCTTGTAACTGTAGCCACTTTCATGTACCATTTTAACAATACGTGCAACATCGGCACTTTTACTGCCTTCTCCCTCTAAGGGGAACATACTAAATTCCATTAAAACACTCATCATTTCTCCTTTACATGTAAAGATGGTCTTAACTGTCTAATCCACTGTAATATTTACGCTCTTTTGCCACAACGATCTCTTTTTGACGCTCTTTTTTATGCATATCTTTTTCCACAAAGAGAGGCTTCCTCGTTACAGGATGAAGCCCTGTGTAGTACATAAGTGTTGCATAGGTTGAAGGCGTGGGCGTAAAGATTTGCGCTTGTTCAGGATTGATCTTAAGCACCGTACTTGCGAAGTGCTTTAAGGAGTGCATATGCTTCTCTTCACACCCAGGATGTGCGGCGATAAGATAGTAGGTGAGAAATTGCTTCTTACCTGACTCCTTGCTCAGTCTGTCAAAAAGCGCTTTAAACTCAACCAAAGACTCTTTGCCCGGTTTTCCCATCAGCGCTAAAATCTCATCATCAATGTGTTCAGGGGCAATCTTCATCTGACCGCTGAGGTGATGCTCCACGATTTCTTTAAGATACTCATACCCATAGGCTTTATCTTCGCTGATAAGATCGTACCGAATCCCAGAAGCCACAAACGCTTTTTTAATGCCGGGAAGTAAGCGGACTTTTCGAAGGAGATCCAGCTGTTTTTTATGCGTTGGTTTGAGTGCCTTGCAAAGCTTTGGAAACATACAGCTTTTATCTTCGCAGGTTCCTTTGGTCACTTTCTTATGACATTCATACCCGTACATATTCGCCGTTGGCCCTCCAAGATCGGAGATAATGCCTTTAAAATCTTTATACGTTGTAAAGTGTTTGGCTTCTTTGAGAATAGAATTCTCGCTCCGACTTCGTATGGTTCTGCCTTGATGCACACTAATCGCACAAAAACTGCACTCGCCATAACAGCCTTGATGGGTTGAAATGGAAAATTTAATCGTTTCAAGCGCTTTAACAACCCCTTCTTTTTTGTGGTACGGATGCACATCACGCATAAAGGGAAGGGCACTCACTTCATCCATCTCTTCGGTGGTAAGGTAAAGTGCGGGAGGATTTTGGATGAGGTAACGCGAATCCACTTTTTGGCAGAGCCCCTTGGCTGAAATTGGGTCATTGTTGTGGTAGAAGATGTCAAACATATCCATAAATTTGAGTGTGTCATCCAAACATTCTTGATGGCTTGGAAGCGTTAGAAACTCCTCTTTCGGCTCTTTTGAAATATAACAAAGACCTTTTACATGTAAAGGCTCAATGCCCATTTTTAGGGCATCAGCAAACTTGACAATGCTATGATCTGACATGCCATACAGCACGTAATCGGCTTTGGCATCAAACAAAATGGGCTTGCGAAGTTTATTGCTCCAAAAATCATAGTGCGTCACACGTCGCAGACTCGCTTCAATGCCACCCAGCATAATCGGAACCGTGTCTTTAAAGTGTTGGCGGATGAGGTTGGTGTAGACCAAACTAGCACGATCGGGACGTTTGTTGTTAATGCCTCCAGGCGTATAATCATCACTGTTTCGAAACCGTTTGGTCGCCGTGTAGTTCGAAACCATGGAGTCCACACTTCCACCGCTCACGCCCCAAAAGAGTTTTGGTTCACCCAAACGGGTAATGTCATCTTTACATGTAACATCAGGTTGTCCGATAATGCCCACTTTATAACCCGCATGTTCAAGCACACGACCTACGACGGAAACGCCCATATAGGGACTATCAATATAGGCATCCGAAGTGATGAGAATAATGTCAAGTTGTGACCAACCTCGATCTAACATCTCTTCGTGTGTGGTGGGTAAAAACATGCTTTTCCTCTGTCGTTAATATAGGTATTAATATAGCACAACGCCTCTATATTTTGGCTTTTTTAAGATTGTTAGTAGTAATATCACACAATTATCATTTGGAGGATACGTTTGAAAAATTCACTCTATTTTAACATTAAAGTAGAAGAGGGCATCTTTGAAAAAATCATAGAAGAACAAAAGACCATTGGCTACTATGCCTTGCCCGATCAAGAGATTACCGATCTTGTAAATTACCTAGAAGAGTTTAAATCTAAAAATGATTACGATGCGATCAAAGATATCGCTATTATCGGTATTGGTGGAAGCTCTTTAGGGCCTAAAGCAATTTTTAGAGCACTTCAGGGCATTCGTGATTTTGACAAACGATTGCATCTTTTTGAGAGTACCGATCCTGCGTCTATTCGCTCCACGCTCAATAAACTGGACATCAAAAACACCCACTTTTTTGTCATCAGTAAATCAGGCTCAACCATCGAAACCATTTCGGTTTACAAATACATTCTCTCCTTGTTAAAAGCCAAAGAGATTTCACTCGATTATCGCTTCACTTTTGTCACCGATAATGGCTCAAAACTCGAAGCGCATGCTAAAACCTTTAACTCGTTCATTCTTCATATTCCCCTCAATGTGGGCGGACGTTTTTCGGTTTTAAGTGCCGCGGGACTTGCACCTTTGCTTTTGGTGGGCGTGGATATTCAACGCTTACTCGATGGTGCCAAAGCGATTAAAAAAAGCTTCTTTGAAGATGGGTACATTAAAGAGACGCTTTTGAAAAAAGCAACCTACTACGCTAAAAATTCAATGCACTACAACATCAATACCCTTTTTGCGTACTCTGAGAGTTTAGATAGCTTTACAGATTGGTATGTTCAGCTTTGGGGCGAGAGTTTGGGTAAAAAACAGAGACAAAGTAGCTTTAACGTAGGTCTTACCCCTGTTGGACTTATTGGTCCTAAAGATCAACACTCGTTTTTACAGCTCATTGTTGAAGGGCTTCGCGATAAAAGTGTCACCGTGCTTAAAATCGAAAATTTCGATGATAAAATTAAGATTCCTGCCATTACACTCAAAGAGCTTGAAAGCCTCGATTTGATGAACGGCATTGCATTTTGTGATTTGATTAATATGCAAGCTGATTCAACCATCGAAGCACTTTTGGATAAAAAAGATATTCCTATCGATACGATTACGATTCAACATATTGATGAAGAAAATATTGGCAAGCTTATTTTCTATTATGAGCTTTTAACGTCACTGGTCGGTCAAATGATGAATGTTAATACCTACGATCAACCCGGTGTTGAGAGTGGTAAGAAAATTCTTGAGGGTAAACTCATCGAAGAGCGAAAAAGTTTTCCTAAAAAAGGAAAATAATCGTGAGTTCAAACGAACGCCAAAGGCGTTCGTTTTTTAATCTGCTGTAAACACTAACGCTTGTTCATACAAGGCTGAGCCCATCTTCCCCCACATTGAATACAGATGTATATCTTTTTCACTAATGTTGAATATATGCGCAATTTTATCCATAACCTTATGTTCATAAATACCAAATTTATCATCAACATGTACCAGTATCATGAGCCCAATGGCGGCTATTTTTTTGCTTTGAATGGATCTGAACGTGTTTAAATTATCTTCTAAATTAAAATGTTCTAAAGGTATTTCCACATTTTCAATGCCCATTTCGGTGCAATATTCAGCGACTAATTCACGCTCTTTAACCCCATATTCTCCATCTAAGTTGGCAACATATTGTGCTAGTTGTAAAAAAGCAAATTTCTCTTCAGTTTTAAGTTTCATAAGTAACACTTTGTACTCCTTCAAGGTTAAATCAAAGAAATTATAGTCTAACATTTTAAACAAGTATTAATAAAGATGGTAAAATGTGAAAAATGACATGCGGGAAGGAACACGTTTGTGGATAAAAAACTAGGTAAAAGTGAAAAAATTTTAGATGCGGCGTTGATGCTTTTTTCAACACGAGGTTTTTATGCAACGACTATTCCTGATATTGCTAAAGCGATGGGCATGAGTGTTGGTAATATTTATAACTATTTTTCCTCTAAAGAGCTGCTTGCCAAAGAAATTATTAAATACTCTTCCGATATTTTGGGCGCCGAAATTCGTCATGTCAATGAAAATACTGGAAGTGCAAAAGAGAAAATTCGCCAAATTGTTGCTGCCTATTTTGAGATGGCAACGTCTAAACCACAACACATTAACTACTTTTTACGGGTTTACCTTGCCAATAAAGAGGTCTTTAAAGACGGGTGTGAAGGAATGTTGTGTGTTTCCGCTTTTGTCACAGAATTGATGATTTTCTTTGAAGAAGGTGTTGCGCGTAATGAACTGCGCAATCAAGACTTTTTCTCTGCTTTTGGGCTTTTTATGGGCTATTTAGGTGGCTTTGTGTTTTTAAATGGTGAAGGTGTTTTGGAAAAAGATCTCAATTTTTATGTCGATGACATAGCGCTAAACATCTATAACGCTTTACGACAACAATGAAAACAGAAAAATCCACCATCATCTGGCTTCAAGGGCTTACATGTAATGGTAACAGTCACTCTTTTTTGAATTACCCACAGATGCCAAGTTTTGCCGCTTCCTTTGAAATACTGTATCACCCGCTGTTGTGTGGACACGAAGAGTTCTTAAGCTTGCTTGAGAGCGATGTAACGTTTGATTTTTTAATCCTTGAAGGTGCTTTAAGCCATGATGAGCGCATTTTAGAGCGTTTTGGTCTCCCTTTTTATGAAATCCTTGATACTTTTGCCAAAAGAGCAAAACAGATTATTTGTGCGGGTAGTTGTGCTAGCTTTGGAGGTGTTTTTAGGCTGCGGGACCCACAAAAAATTACAGGCGCACTTTTTAGCGGTAAAGAGAAGGGCGGCTATTGGTTAGAAAAAAACAATGTGATTAACATTACAGGCTGTCCTGTCCATCCAAAGTGGCTTGTAGAAACGCTTCTGGCATTACATGTAGGCGAAAAAGTACTTTTAGATGAGTATTTACGCCCAAAAGAGGTTTTCTCGTATTTGGTGCATCATGGTTGTTTGCGAAATGAATATTTTGAATGGAAAGTTGATAGTAAACAATTAGGACAAAGAGAAGGCTGTTTGTATTATGAACACGGATGTCTAGGACCCATGAGCCACGCCAATTGCAATAAGATTTTATGGAATGGCGTGAGTTCTAAAACAAGAGCAGGCTCGCCGTGTCTTGGTTGTACGGAGTTTGATTTTCCGCGTGTTGCTTTGTATGAAACCCAAAAAAACATGTCTCTGCCTCAAACCCCTTTTGGTATCTCAAAGCGCGCTTACTATAGCCTTGCAGGTGTGGCAAAAAGTTTTAAAATAGAAAGACTTGAAAAGAAGCTGATTGATGAAAATAACTAAAGAGATTATTCAAAGAATCGAAGGTGAAGCGACCTTAGAGCTTGAGTGGGAAGAAGAAAAGGTCAGCTTTGCGCGCATAAAATTTTTCAACTACCGAGGTGTTGAGGAAATTTTGCAAAAACGCCCTTTATTGGATGCACTTGCCTTAACCCCTCGGGTGTGTGGAATTTGCTCACATTCCCATGCTATTGCTTCGGTACACGCCATCGAAGCGTGTTATAAAAATGCGGGTGAGCTTTTACATGTAAGCCAAAAAGCGAAAGATATTCGTGAAATTGCGCTGAATGCCGAGAAAATTCAAAACCATATTAAATGGTATTTCTTCACCATTTTGCCAGAACTTAAACTGGTTTCCGATCCAAGCTATCAAGGTAATGCCTTTAGAGAGAAGCAGTGGTTTCAAGCACAAACTGCTATCACGCAGAGCCTTAAAATGGGAGCTCATTTTACAGGACAATGGCCACATGGCTCCTTCGTGATGGCAGGTGGTGTGACCTGTGATCCACTTAAAAGCGATGTACTGAGTGCGCTTGGTTGTTTGGACGCGGTGATTGCTTTTTGTGAAGAGTATTTTTATGGCATGCCTTTAGAAGAATTTTTGAGTTTTGACTCTGCTTTGCAAGTCATGTCAACGTCTTCTGCACTCTCAAATGGCATTGATGAGATGCTCAAACACGGCTTTGATCGTTTAGGTCGAAGCTTTGACCGTTTCTTAGCCTTGGGAGAATCGTACATGTATAAAGGAGCTCTCAAAGCTTCAAAAACGGCTGTTTTGGGTGCGGATATTAAATATGTCCATGAGAGTTTGGCACACACTTTTTTTGAAGATAAACACAAAGGGTATACGTATTCTAAAAGTGCCATGTACAAAAAAAATTACCATGAAGTGGGACCACTGGCTCGTCTAATGGTTGCAAAAGATCCATTAATGCGTGATTTTCACAGACGTTTTAAAGATGCTGCACTTACACGGGTGGTGGCGCGTGCGGTTGAGTGTGCATATTTACTATTGCGCACCAAAGAGCTTTTGTCTCAATTGGATCTTCGTGAACCTTCTTTTATCCCTCCTAAAAAAGATATTTATAGTTTAAGTGGTGAAGGCATGGGTGTTGTTGAAGCACCAAGGGGCTCTTTGATTCATCATGTGATTGTCCATCAAGGTATCATTGTTTCTTATGATATTATCACACCAACCGTCTGGAATTTGGGGAATGGTGATAAGCAAAACCCATCAACTGCTCAAAATGCACTTATTGGTATAAATTCGTTTACCAAAGCAGATTTTATACTCAAAAGTTTTGATGTTTGTTCGGTCTGTACGACCCAATAAAGAGGTGCATTCTAGTGTGACAATTTAGCCATTTTTAATATAATACACTTTTTATCTTCTTTTTTTGTTACCTTTTTACCCTATTGCTTTAAAGTACCCTTAACACGATGCTATTTCTGCATATTGTGAAACGTTTTTTGATTTAATACCAAATGAATATTCATTCAGGTAAATAATTATTATCTATTTTCTGAATAATACCTTAACTTTTTGATCTTGGAAAATTTACACAGGAGAGATTTATGGAACACGCTAAACTGTACGAAAGGCTTGCTGAGAGACTTAGCAATCTTGAGAAGTTCCCCCGAATTAAGGAGGATAAATCTATTGCGGCATTGATGGAAGAACATGGCATCAACCGTAGAGATTTTATGAAGTGGGCAGCAGGTGTCACAGCAATGTTGTCTTTACCTTCAGAATTTACGCCACTCATGGCACAAGCTGCTGAGCTAACAGATCGTTTACCGGTTATTTGGTTGCATATGGCTGAATGTACAGGTTGTAGTGAGAGTTTGCTCAGAACTGACGCTCCAACAATCGATAGTTTGATCTTTGATCACATTTCATTGGAATACCATGAAACATTGATGGTAGCCTGTGGATGGCAAGCAGAGCACAATTTAGAGAGTGCGATTGAAAAATATAAAGGTAAATACATCTTAATGGTAGAAGGTGGCATTCCTGCCGGTAGCAGCGAATTCTTCTTAACCGTTGGACCTCATGGTCAAACAGGTCAAGCAAGCGCTAAAAAAGCTTCTGAATCCGCTGCAGCTATCTTTGCAATTGGTTCATGTTCAAGTTTTGGTGGTATCCAAGCGGCTCATCCAAACCCAACCAATGCACAACCTCTTAGTAAAATCACCAACAAACCTGTTATCAATGTTCCTGGCTGTCCTCCAAGTGAGAAAAATATTGTCGGTAACGTCCTACATTACATTCTTTTTGGAACGCTTCCAGCACTTGATGCGTATAATCGTCCAAAATGGGCTTATGGCTTTAGAATCCATGACCTTTGCGAAAGACGTGGTCACTTTGATGCAGGTGAATTCGTACAAGAATTTGGCGATGCGGGTGCAAAAAAAGGTTTCTGTCTCTATAAAGTTGGCTGTAAAGGTCCTTATACCTTCAACAACTGTTCACGTGAGCGCTTCAATCAACATACTTCATGGCCAGTTCAAGCAGGACACGGTTGTATCGGTTGTTCTGAACCAGGATTCTGGGATAACATGGGACCATTTGAAGAGCCTCTAGGTGATAGACTCTACCAAACCGTTTACGGTGATGGTGCTGATAAAACTGCTGACAAAGTCGGTGTTGCACTGTTAACGGCGACTGCGGTAGGTATTGCGGCTCATGCAGCGATTGCTGCAGTTAAGGGCAGCGGAAAAACTGAAGAATAAGAGAAGGATAAGTAAATGAGTAAAAGAATCGTAGTAGATCCAATAACCAGAATTGAAGGCCATTTAAGGGTTGAAGTTATTGTGGATGATAACAATGTTGTAACAGAAGCTTACTCTTCTTCAACACTTTGGAGAGGTATCGAGACTATCCTTAAAGGCAGAGATCCTAGAGATGCAGGCTTTATGGTACAAAGAATTTGTGGTGTTTGTACATACTCACACTACAAAGCAGGTATTATGGCGGTTGAAGATGCTCTTGGCATCGAACCACCTCTTAATGCAAAACTCACACGTACATTAATGAACAATGCACTTTTCTTGCACGATCACGTTGTCCATTTCTATCATCTTCATGGACTTGACTGGGTTGATGTTGTATCAGCGCTAAAAGCGGATCCACATAAAGCGGCAGAAGAGGCATTTAAATACACTGATGCTCCAATCGCATGTGGCGCAGGTGATCTTGTGACAACTCAAAAAAGAGTGGCAGAATTTGTTAAAAAAGGTAACCTTGGACCATTTGCAAATGCATACTGGGGACATCCAACGTATAAATTGACACCTGAGCAAAACTTAATCGCGGTTGCGCATTATCTTAAAGCATTAGAAATTCAAAGAACTATTGCTCAAATGATGGCTATCTTTGGTGCAAAACAACCTCATCCACAAAGTTTAACTGTTGGTGGTGTGACATGTATTATGGATCTTCAAGATCCAGCTCGTTTGGGCGAATATATGACGAAATTTAAAGATATCGCAGATTTTGTTAATCGTGCGTATTATCCTGATGTTGTCATGGCGGGTAAAGCCTATGCTGGTGAGCCAAGTGTCACTGGTGGTCTTGGTGTTGCGAATCTCTTTACACAAAAAGAGTTCCAAATCAATGCAAAAGAGTTCTTGTTTGAGAGCGGCGTGATGATGGGCGAAGATGTCGTTAATTTAATTACAGGCAAACCATTTAACGTTCAAACACTCGATGAGAGCAAAATTACTGAAGAAGCAACACGTTCATGGTATAAAGACAATGCTGCATACCATCCATATGAAGGTCGTCAAGAGCCAAACTATACTGGCTTTAAAGATGCACAAACCATCAATGATAAAGGTGTTCTTGCTCCTACAAAAGTTATTGATGAAAATGGTAAATACACATGGATTAAAGCACCACGTTATGATGGTAAACCACTCCAAGTTGGGCCATTGGCAAATATCGTCGTGAATTATGCACTTGGCAATAAACGTGTTAAAGTTGTTGTGGATAAATTCCTTGCAGATACGGGTCTTCCTATTACTGCAGTGGCTTCAACGCTAGGTCGTACAGCATGTCGTATGCTTGAAGCAAAAGTCGTTGCAGATAATGGTCTTGAAGCATTTGCTGCATTGATTCAAAATCTTAAAGTAGATGATTCAACGTGTGCAAGCTATAAAATTGACAAAAACAAAGAGTACAAAGGTCGCTACATTGGTCATGTGCCTCGTGGTGTTCTTAGTCACTGGGTTAAAATCAAAAATGGTGTGATCGAAAACTACCAAGCTGTAGTGCCTAGTACATGGAATGCTAGCCCAAAAGACGCTAAAGGTGTTAGAGGTTCATACGAAGAGTCTTTGATTGGATTAAAGATCACCGATCTTTCTCAACCGCTTGAAATTGTAAGAATTATTCACTCTTATGATCCATGTCTTGCATGTGCAGTACACGTTATGGATACAAAAGGGAATGAGATGAGCAGTTATAAGGTCAATGTTAACGGCGCGTCTTGCTAAAAGCGAAAGGGAGTCAAACAATGAAAAGAGATATAGAATTTGAGTTCTCAGCAGGGCTACGTTGGACGCACTGGCTTAGAGCAATTGCTATTTTTGTATTAACCGCGACAGGTTTTTATTTAGCCTATGTATTCATCGCTCCTGAATCATCGGATGAGCCTATCCTTTTCTTGAATGCTAAATTCAGGATGTGGCATGAAATCGCAGGGTTTTTACTGATTGCAATTACGCTCTTTAAAACATACCTTTTTTGTATTGATCGTATCAGCTCAAAAGAGAGAATATCGTTTTTAGATTTTGTGAGTCCAAAAATCTGGTTTCAACAACTGAAATATTACCTTTTTATGGGCGAACATCCTCATTTAAAAGGTGTTTATAATCCGTTGCAGTTTATCGCCTATGTAGGTCTTTATGCGATGATTTTCCTCGTTTGTTTAACAGGACTTATTTTGTATGTTAACTGTTATCAAGGTGGTGGTATTGGTCTGTTTTTATATGACTACATGCGTCCACTAGAAGCGATGATGGGCGGATTGTCAATGGTGAGAGAAATTCACCACATTGTTATGTGGGGTATTTTGATCTTCATCCCTATTCACATCTATATGGCCATCTTTAACTCAATCATGGGTAAAGAGGGTTCAATTGATGCCATTATTAGTGGTTATAAGTTTCTTAAACACGATCCAAAGCACTAAGAGAGTCTTGGCTTGAAAGTGTTGATTTTAGGCATTGGCAATGTAATGTTCTCCGACGAAGGCGTCGGAGTTCATCTTTGCCGCCTCGTTGAACAAAAGTATCAGTTTTCTTCGCCTGAACACACAATCACATTCGTTGATGGTGGTACCCTCGCACAAAGATTAATCCCCGTTATTGCTGAGTATGAATACCTTGTTGTGCTTGATTGTGTGGATGCACATGATGGAGAGATTGGTGATGTTTACTTTTTCGATTTTGAAAATGTTCCCAATACCATTACATGGCAAGGCAGTGCGCATGAAGTAGAGATGCTTCAAACACTCACGATGATGGACCTTGTTGGAGATCGTCCTCCAACTAAAGTGGTTGGTATTATTCCAGAAGTCGTAGATGACACGACACTTGAGCTTACACCAGCTGTTTTGAAAGGTAGTTCCGTTATGGAGAGTACTTTATTGAAACATTTGGTAGAATTAGGTTTTTCATATCAACAAGTCAGTGATATAGACATCCAAAGTGTCGCCAACATGTCTTGTCTGGAGGATCGATGATCTTAGCCTTTGAATTTAATTATGTTTCCCATAACGGTATTTTAGAAAATTTACTGAAAGAGATCGCGAATGATTTTGGCATTATGCATAAAATTATACGTAAAGAATCCATTGTAACACTTTTTGTCGATGCAAAAGAAGAGGTATTAAGCTCCTTTGCCAATACCCTCTCAGCTTCACTTCCACTTTCTATTTTCTTTAAATCGTCCAGTGTCGAAGTGGTAGATACCCTGCCAACTGAAGCAGAAGTATTGCCTCCTTTAGCCTACACTGTCGAATTTACACCTAAAATTTTAACGTTAGTAGACACTCCAAGTTCAGCTGAATATCTTTCACCTCTTCTTGGTATTAAAAATGTACCTGTAACTCTTTTGAAAGATTCCAAAGAGCTTTTACATGTAAACACATCTGCAGGCTATGAAACGCTTTATTCCCAAGTCGCCGACTTAATTGTTGGTGGCGAAAATGTGTCGATTCAAACCAAAAATGGCGCGTTTGTTTTTGGAAAGATTGAAAACAGCTCTACATGTAAAGCATTTGAAGTGATTGCAACGGATTTATCCGTTGTTGAGCGGATGGTTGTTTGCAGAGAAAATGAGATTAAAGCGCTCGCTTCGTTGGAGCGTCCTGCTATTCGTTTTAAAGTGAATGCTCTTTTTGCACAAAAAGGTATTTTGAATCAAACACGTGTTCTGTTACGTCTTGCCGATGATCTTTTCTTTTACCAGCTTTCTAAAGTTCTTTTTGCTAGAGGCATTCAGTTTCTTTTCAAAGCAGCATCGTGTGAAGCAACATACCGTGTGACTTTAGACGCACCACAGCAAGCACTTGAGCCTTTAGTCGTGAGCGTTCTTGAAAATGGCACTATTTTAATTGTCAAAGGACGTGATTACGCCTCTTTAGCACTCAAAGCCAGTTTGAAAAAATTTGATGAGCCTTCCCATGCAGCGTTTGCTTCGATTATGCAAGAGCAACAACTGTTCGATGACACATCCAGCTGTTTTTATTTAAGTACCTTGCATGATGATCGCATCATGCACTATTCCAAAGAAAATGGTATGCTGAATCTCATAGAGATTTCACTACCTTCTTCGTTTGAGGAACTGTTTGCTGAAGTAGAGCGCAGTAGCGCCAGTGCTGAGCGTTTGGTGGCTAATTATAAAGAGCAATTTCCTGAAATTTATGCACATGCCGTTGCAACTGTGATCCCCAGTAGTATGCCTAAAAGTGTCTATTCTCTTTGGAGCATAATGGCGATCGCTTTGGGCTTAAGTGATGATTTGGAGCATGCAGGTGAGAAACTTTTGGAAAATGCAGAAGATTTTGGTGGGTTAAAAGGACCACGGATTGATTATTTCTTGCAAAAAGAGGATGCCCTCAGTTCAGATCTTGATTATGTAAGACTGCTTCGAAGTGGAATGAGCTTTAAACTTGCAGGAACCGATAATGCAACCCTTAGCTTTGGGCATATGGAGAGTCTTTCCTACTTTATCTCTGAGTTAGCCGATTCGCACAAAGAAAATTTGATGTCAACAAAAATGGCACTGTGTGGTTCACTTTTTGGTCATAAACGATTTTCAGAGATGATCATCAAAAATCTCAAACCAAATCATACACTCTGTTTTAATAAAGAATTGCCGATTGATCAGTAAATCTCGTCTGCTTTACCGTATTGAAGGTATTGTCCAAGGGGTTGGTTTTCGCCCCTTTGTCTATACTTTAGCTTTTCGTTACGATCTTAAAGGTTTTGTGCTGAATACCTCCCGTGGCGTTACCATCGAAATCGAAGGATTTAAAGAGAGCTTAGAAGCATTTGAGCTAGCTTTGTTTAAAGAACTTCCTTTCCTTGCACGCATCGATGTTTGGACCAAAGAAAATCTTACATGTAAAGAAGATACAGCGTTTGAAATTCGCCACAGTGTGGAAGAAAATACAAAATCTTCTCTTGTCTTGCCCGATATGTCACTGTGTGATGCGTGTCTGAGAGAGTTAAATGATCCGACCAACCGTCGTTATCACTACTTTTTTACCAATTGCACCAATTGTGGACCTCGTTATTCCATCATCAAAACCGTTCCCTACGATCGCCCTTACACTTCAATGCACCCTTTTACGATGTGTGAAGCGTGCCAAAGTGAATATGAAAATCCTCTCAATCGTCGTTACCATGCGCAACCCATTAGCTGTTCCAAATGCGGACCAACGCTCTTCTTGCATTCGATGGATGGAGCATTGCTCGCACAGAACGAAGAGGCGATTGTAAAACTAGCGGAGCTCATCAACGAAGGGAATATTGTTGCGATGAAAGGCATGGGTGGCTTTCATCTCATGTGCGATGCGACAAACGATACGGTTGTTGAGCGGTTACGAGCACGCAAAAATAGACCCTCCAAACCCTTTGCCGTGATGTTTAAAAACCTAGAGGCTATTAAAGATGAGTGTGTTTTAAGCTCTTACGAAGAGGAGGGCGTAAGCTCACTGCTTCGTCCGATTGTGTTGGTGAAGCGTCAAACGAAAATATCTAAAATCAGTTCATTGATCGCTCCACGCATTGATCGCTTCGGTGTTTTTTTGCCGTACACACCTTTACATGTAATGCTGTTTGAGTACCTCAAAAATCCTATCGTCGCCACCAGTGCCAATCGTTCGGGCGAGCCTATCATTAGTGAAGCTTCTGTTTTGGTTGAAAAACTCAAGGATGTGGTTGAGTATTATCTCGATTATAACCGCGAGATCGTCAACTCCAGTGATGATAGTGTTTTGCAATACTTAGGAGACAAAACACTTATTATGCGTGCTTCTCGTGGGATTGCACCGCAGAGTTTTCGTGTGGATTCCAACGATGAGCGCAAGATTTTAGCCGTGGGAGCACATCAAAAAAATGCCATCGCAATCTATCTCAATCATCAAATCATTGTGAGTCCTTACATTGGCGACTTGGATAACATCGCCTCAGTTGAGCTGTTTGAAACGATGATAGAGCGCTTTGCCCGTTTTTATGACTTTACGCCCGATCTCATTGTGGGTGATTTGCATCCAAATTACGCCTCCACTCAGTGGGCTAAAAAACAGAACCTCCCTTTTATTCAGGTGCAACACCATTATGCGCATATCCTCTCCACCATGTGCGAACATCATCTCAGTGAGCCCGTGCTCGGAATTGCGTGGGATGGAACGGGGTATGGGGATGATGGCACCATTTGGGGTGGTGAGTTTTTGGTGTGCGATCAAGATGGGTATGAGCGTGTTGCTTCGTTTGAGCCTTTTTCTCTTTTGGGTGGCGATGCGAGTATTAAAGAGATCAAACGCATTTTAGCCTCACTTTTGTGGGATGTGTTGGGAGATGAAGCCGATACGCACCTTTTAAACTATTTTGATGAAAAGTCGCTCAAACTACTTAAACAAGTTTATACAAAAAAAATAAACGCGCCACGTTGTTCTTCGGTGGGAAGACTTTTTGATGCCGTGGCGGTTTTATGTGGTATGGAAGGTACTGTCAGTTACGATGGAGAGAGTGGATTGTTGCTTGAAGCGCTTTATGATCCATTGATTACTGAAGCGTATATGTACACTATTGACGATAAAATCATCCATTATAAGCCGATGTTCGTTCAAATGCTTCAGGACAAAGAACCTCACCTCATTGCCTCTAAATTTCTCAATACATTGGTAAAAATTTTCTGCGAGATGAGCACGCGCTACACGTATCCTGTTGTTCTTGGCGGTGGTGTGTTTCAAAATCGCACACTGATGGAACAAATTCTTCAAAATGTCACACAAAACCTCTATTTTCCGTTACAATTAGCGATCAACGATGGCGGAATTTGTGTTGGGCAGCTCTACAAAACCCTTTTAAAATAATATTAATAATTTTACTTTTAAATATTTAAAGATTAGTAAGATTAGAATGTAGATGAAGTATATGAATAAAGGATACACCATGGATAAAATTATTCGTTTTAGTGTTTCACTACCAGAAAAACTGTTAGAGGAGCTTGACAAAAAAGTCGATGCTCAAGGATATGCTTCACGTAGTGAATTTACAAGAGATCTCATTCGTGAAAAAATTGTTAAAGATGATTGGCAAGACGACAACAGCGATGTTATAGGCGTTTTGACGATGATCTATACGCATCACCAGAATGAGCTTGTTCAAAAGATTTTGGAGATTCAGCACGATGCAAAAATACACATTATGTGTAATACCCACGTGCATGTCAGCCATGAAAACTGTTTAGAAACGGTTATGGTGACAGGAAAAGTCTCTGAAGTGAAAGACTTTGCACAAAAAATTGCAGGTCTTAAAGGGGTTAAATTCTCTAAACTTGTAGAGGCCTCTATTCCCGCTTCCTAGTATTGAATAGGGTGAGTAAGCAAAATAGTTTGCTCACTTTGTTTACATGTAAAACATTACGATAACACTCTTTCTGCTTTTTTACCTCCAAATTTATAAGATTCATAGCTTCTTTTTTATACACTCCCTTTACTATTTTGGTAATGCATATTCCATCTAGTTTCTAGGTTAGAAAAACATTTTGAGGATTTTTAGTGGAAAATTATGGCCTTTATTTCTGGGGATTTTTAGTACTTTATGGTGTTATCATGTACCTCTTTTCACCCAAAGCCAGAACCGTTGGCAGCTTTTTTAAGGGTGAAGATAGTCTTGGAAGAAGCGTTTCAACGCCTTTACTTATCAGCAGTATTTTTATCAGTTGGATTTTTGCAAAGTCCATTACCAATGCCGCCAATTTGGGCGCGCAGTATGGCATCGTTGGTGGCGTTGCGTATGCGACGTATTGGCTGTGTATTCCTGTGGCAGGGTTTGTGATTTATCGGCTTCGTCGTAAATTTGGCGCAAAAACGATGGTGGAATTTTTAACAACCAACTATGGAAAATGGGCAGCATTTGCATTTAGTGCAGCGATTTTAATTCGATTATTTAATGAAATTTGGAGCAATACCGCCGTTGTGGGTGGCTATTATGGTAAAAATGGCAGTACTTTATTTATTCTCGCAGCGCTTATTTTTACACTGATTACACTGGTTTATGCTTTGCGTGGTGGGCTTAGAGGTTCTATTATGACTGACGTCGTCCAAACATTAGTGTTTATTGTTCTCTTAGTCTGGGTGATGAGCGATATCATACCTCAAAGCAGCATCACAACACTAATGAGCACGGGAAGCTGGAAACTTGACGCGGGCGTTGATTTGCTACTGGTTGCCGCTTTACAGCTTTTTAGCTACCCTTTTCACGATCCTGTCTTAACCGATAGAGGTTTTATCTGCGAAGAAAAATTGATGTTAAAAGCATTTGTGATTGCTGGAATTTTAGGCTTTATCGCCATTGTATTGTTTAGCTTTGTGGGTATTCATGCCAAACTCATCGGCTTAGAAGCAAGTTCCAATGTTCCTGCCGCATTAGCCACCTCCATGGGCGTGGGTGCCATGCTTTTGATGACGGTCATTATGGTGATTGCCGCGGGTTCAACGTTGGATTCAACCTTTGCTAGCCTTTCAAAACTTGTGGGCAAAGATTTGGCAGAACTTGCAGGGCATTCCCTTGGCATTAAATCGATTAGTGTGGGCATGATTGCGATGGTTGCTTTTGCTATTTTTGGCAATATTCCTATGCTCTTAGGCAGCGATATTTTAAAAGCAACGACCATCAGCGGTACGATGATTATAGGACTTGCGCCCGTGTTTATGCTTCATGGGTTGGTGAAGCCCACCGCGCTTGGATTTCATCTAAGTTTTTGGATAGGCATCCTTGCAGGTGTTTTACTTGTCCTTGGTGTTTTGCCTACTTTTCTTAAAATAGGACATGGTGCTTCAGCGATGCTTTTAGGGGTCAACTTTTACGGTTTAATTTTGTGTACTCTTGCGTATCTTGCTCCAGCACTGTTCACTCAAAAAAGAGCATAGACCCAAAGTTGTGGGTGGATTGTATGGTAATATTGAAGCGTTAGATACCAATTTTATGAGCTTCGCTTTCCTATTATTTTAAGTACCTTACTGAGGTGATGAATAAAGAGCCACACGAGGCTCTCATTTATCCCTTTTAGCGTTTACATGTAAAGAGTTAGGAGAGCGTTACGCCACAGCAACTTGACCCTGCACCTGCGGTACACGCGTAGCAATGTTCACCAAAGACGATAGGGCGTTTGCTCTCTTCTTCGTTTAGCCATTCACCAATATAACGTGCTCCTTGGATGTTTAATCCTAGCATTTGATTAAAATCACAGTCGTAGAGTTGTCCATCATACCCCACAGAGATTTGGCTACGGCACATCATGTTTTCAAGCGTTGCGGCATTGAAATGAGACTCAAGTAAATTTTGGTACTGCTCAAGCTCCTTGTTGTACTCTAACGCAGTATAAAACCGTCCGATAGGGGCATTGGTAATCGTAAAGAGATGATTAAAGACAATCCCATCGCCCTCTTTCAAAACACGTTTATAATCCGCCTCAAGACTCTTCTGATCAGCCGGTAAAAAAGCGCCACCAGGATTGTAAACAAAATCAAGAACGAGTTTTGCATCCGTACCATATCCGAAAGCATTGAGATGTTTAATGACAGCGATGGAGTCGTCATAAACACCACGTCCACGCATTTTATCGACATTTTCTTCGGTATAACACGGAAGTGATGCCACAAGATTGATGTGATGCTGTGCGTAAAAAGTAGCTAAATGTGCATAAGGCTCTTCTTGCAGGATGACCAAATTGGTACGAACGATGATATGCTCTACGAGTTTAGAAGCTTCCTTGACAAACCATTCAAAATGCTCATTCATCTCAGGCGCACCTCCTGTAATATCAAGGGTCGAAAATGACTGTTTTTTGAGAACATCTAGGATGTCTTGCATCACGTCACGGCTCATTTTTTCGGTGCGTTTAGGACTGGCTTCGACATGGCAGTGCTGACAGGCGAGGTTGCAGATTTTACCCAAATTGACTTGCAATGTTTTAAGTTTTGCAGTGTGTTTCAACGCTTCGTTTTGAATTCTCTCGTTAAATTTCATAGGCTCACTTTCATGTATTTTAGTTTACATGTAATGATATAGTATCTCTCTTTTTGTTTTGTTAAAACAGAAGTGTAGAAGCCACACCGATGAAGGTGTGGCATAGAAGATTAGTATAATTCCAATTTGTAATTTAAACGAATCGTGCGAGGTGCTCCTGAGGCTAGG
>Ga0302286_10001294_pt1 | contig 18802 bp, 10 predicted proteins | sample III_Fen_E2_3_FD_198765 | JGI IMG/M metagenome (GOLD analysis project Ga0302286, IMG submission 198765) | Peat permafrost microbial communities from Stordalen Mire near Abisko, Sweden - III_Fen_E2_3 | ecosystem: Environmental > Terrestrial > Soil > Wetlands > Permafrost | place: Sweden: Abisko...
AAACTCTTTGGCATATTTATTAACCGCATCTTTGGTAGCCTGGCTAATATCGGGATGGTTTTTCAGTGCACGCGAAACTGTTGAAGGAGAGATATTGAGTGCTCTTCCAATATCTTTAATCGTGATCTGTGGTTTTTTCATATCAAAATCATTTTTGAAAAAATAATTAAGTAGATGGAACAAACGAGTGTTGCAATCATTTTATTCATTCGGAATACGTTCTGCTTGATTTTCATTGTTTTAATCCCTGTCAGGAACTTGCTTAAGTAGAACCTGGATTTTGCATTTTTAGTATTCAAACCGGATTCTTTACATGATATTTTCGAATACATGACTCCCTATTCAATATTTTGTTTATTTCCGGCAATGTCAAACTGCCCGGTTTTCGAGGTTTTTGGATCGACGTTCCTTTCTGAAATCTTCACCATCCTGCCTTCACCACATTGCAGATATCCCATAGATAACCCTTAGATATCCCATACATATCCCATAGATATCCCATATCATTAAAAGGGTATGATATCTATGAGTCATCTATATGACACATAAAAGAAAACTGAATTACTACCTAAACCAGGTGATGAACTCTTCAGGGAACAACAAATGATCAAGACTATTCAAAAAACTATCCACTACTCTCATCCTGTTGATCAGGATGCTGACAGTTGTTATTTCCGTCGGAATGCATTTCACTTCTTCAATCCCATGACAGTCCGGACATATACCATTTATAAAACCGACTGCTTAAAAAGCAGAAAGAAAGTGAAACAGATGCTCATGAGACGTTGCCTGCCTGAAATCAGACGAAATACAGGTTTCAGCACTTCACGATTAAACCGGTAAAGCCCGGAATTACAATTTGTTCATTGACGCTAGCCTATCAAATCAAGAGTAACTAAATTTGAATCCCGGAATAAGAATCTATTAAAAATCATTTGCAAAAGTAAAATAGATTCTCCGAATAAAAAACTATTTTGAAAAATAATTAAAATAATAGTCGCAATCGTTTGCGTAACTTTATACAAAACTATTTAGAAAACCGAGATTACAAATAAACCAGAATACTCTATTTTTGCCAACACAAATTATGTTTAACAGATTTTTAAATAATTACACTGAACTTATCAGTATATCCATTGTTTATGAATTAAATACGTGATTTATTACAACTATTCACAAATTTCAACCTTAAAAAAATTCGATGCATGAAGTACAATCATTTTCCGCACAAAATGCGTGCATTTGTAGCCGCTCTAGCGATGTTTGCCCTTGGCATGACTGCTAATGCCCAGCAATCTGTTTCAGGAATCGTGAAAGATGCCAGAACCGGGGAAGCTATCCTAGGTGCCAGTATTCTCGAAAAAGGCACAAACAATGGCGTTATCACAAATTTTGATGGTGTATTTACAATTACTGTCGCCTCAAAATCCACCCTTATTGTAAGATACCTGGGCTATCTTACCGAAGAAGTCCCAGTTTCCGGGAAAACCACCCTCGTTATTTTATTAAAAGAAGATGCTATTGCCCTGGGGGAAGTAGTTGCTATCGGGTATGGTACTGTTAAGAAAAATGACGCAACAGGATCTATTTCAGCCATAAAGCCGGATGCACTAAACAAAGGACTAACAACAAATCCGCAGGATATGTTGGTGGGTAAAATTGCGGGTGTCAACGTGACTACGAATGACGGTACTCCCGGCGGTGGTTCAACAATCCGTATCCGTGGAGGTTCATCACTTAATGCAAGCAACGATCCGTTGATCGTAATTGATGGATTGGAAATGGACAATACTGCAGTAAAGGGCGTTGCCAACCTGCTTAACATTATCAATCCAAATGATATTGAATCATTTACCGTTTTAAAAGATGCTTCATCGACCGCCATTTACGGTTCTCGCGCCTCCAACGGAGTTATCATAATCACGACAAAAAAAGGAAAGAAAGATTCAAAGCCCCGTATATCGTACAATGGCAACACTTCGGTGAGCATGGTTGGTAAAACATTGGATGTTTTAAGCGGCGATGAGTACAGATCACTCGTGAATACGCTATTTGGAAAGACTTCAGAAGCTGCCAAGTTAATGGGAACCAGCAATACAGATTGGCAAAAACAAATTTACCAGACTGCATTGAGTCAGGATCACAACATCAGCGTTATGGGTGGATTAAAGAATATGCCTTATCGTGCTTCTTTTGGCTACACCAATCAAAACGGTATTATCAAGACTTCAAAATTCGAACGATATACAGGGTCTGTCAGTTTAAGCCCCTCATTCTTTGAAGATCATTTGAAGGTTAATATAAATGCAAAAGGCATGGTGGTTAAAAACAAGTATGCTGACAGTGGCGTAGTTGGATCAGCAGCAGCTATGGACCCGACTCAACCGGTCACTTCGACCATTGCTCCCTATGCAAGTAGTTTTGGAGGCTATTGGCAGTGGTACACAAAAGACACAAATGGGGATTATCTTTGGAATAATTTAGGAACCGCCAACCCTGTGGCTACTTTAAATCTAAAAGAAGATAACTCAACAGCAAATGATTTTATCGGAAATGCAGATTTTGATTATACATTTCACTTTTTGCCTGAATTAAAAGCACATCTAGGATTAGGGACTGATATTATTAATTCAGAGGAAAAATTCATTAATCAAAAAACTTCTACCGCCAATTTCCTTCACGGTTATAACGGTTGGGAAAAAGCCAATAAAAAAAATACGGCTTTAAATTTTTATCTGCAATATGCCAAAGAGTTCTCTGAAAATAAAATTGATGTGATGGCAGGATACGAATGGCAACATTATTATCGTGATGGTAGCCGTAATGGTATAGGTCTCGATGGTTTCGTAATGCAGGATTCAGTATTCAGGTATGCCACTGAGTATTATTTAGTATCCTTCTTTGGACGGTTGAATTACAGTTATGCCAATAAATATCTCTTCACAGCGACTTTGCGTAATGATGGAACTTCACGTTTTGCATCCAATAACCGTTGGGGACTTTTTCCTTCTGCAGCCTTTGCCTGGAAAATCAACGAAGAAAATTTCATGAAAGAAGGCAACACTTTCAGCGATTTGAAACTTCGCTTAGGGTATGGAATTACCGGACAACAAGACATCAACAAGGGAGATTACCCATACATACCAGTTTATCAAGTAAATGAAACCGGAGCTTATTATCAGTTCGGGAACAAATACTATTCTACCGCCCGTCCAAATGCCTATAATTCCGAATTAAAATGGGAACAAACAACCACTTATAATGCCGGACTTGATGTAGGATTCTTAAATAACAGGATCACTGGTGCAGTCGATTATTATTACCGCACTACTTCCGACTTATTGAACAGTATTCATGTCCCAGTAGGTACAAACTTTTCGAATGTAGTTTTAAGTAACGTTGGTTCATTACAAAATCAGGGAGTTGAATTCTCCTTTAATGGGAAGGCTGTTTCAACAAAGAATTGCACGTTGGATCTAGGGTATAATGTAACTTTTAATTACAATAAAATCACCAAATTAACGGCTTCCGATTCAGCTTCAACAATCATAAACACAGGAAATATCACCGATTATGGTACAATTCAGGCTTATAAAGTAGGATTCCCGACCAATTCGTTCCTGGTTTACCAACAGGTTTATTCCAATGCCGGCAAACCGATTCAGAATCTCTATGTGGATCGGAACGGGGATGGACAAATCACTTCTGCTGACCAATATATGTTTCATAAAGCAGCACCTGATGTAACCATGGGATTCTCGGCTAAATTAATCTATAAAAATATTGACTTTGGAATGAACTGGCATGCCGGCATCGGGAATTATATTTATAATGACTACGCTGCAAATAATGCAAACATTTCAAATGCCAGTATTTATAGAAACGGTGCATTAAATAACAAGCCGACATCGGCACTTGGGACCAATTTCTCTGCATCAAATACAGATTATAAATTTTCAGATTATTATGTTCAAAATGCATCCTTTCTACGTTGCGATAATATTACATTAGGATATTCATTTAAAAACTTATTTAAGGTAATATCCAGTGGCCGAATATCTGCAACAGTTCAAAATGCTATTATTATCACTAAATATACCGGATTGGATCCAGAAGTTCCAAGTGGCATAGATAATAACATCTATCCAAAACCAGTGGTAACAGTAATTGGGTTAAGCCTTAATTTTTAAATAACTATTTAATAATTTGAAGAATATGAAAAAAGCAACTAAAAGAGTTTATTTATATAGTACATTGATAATCCTCAGCATAAGCTTATTTTCTTGTGTGAACGATTTAAATGTTACTCCCATTGATCCGAGTGTAAATCAAAAATTCAATCAACTTGAAGTCTTTGCAAAAATTTACGCTTCCTTTCAATTGACAGGTTTAAAGGGGCCTTCCGGGAATCCTGATGTTACAGCTTCTGATGAAGGCAACTTTGGATTATACCGTACTTTCTGGAACATGAACGAGTTGGGTACGGATGAAGCCTGTTGGCCTTATGAAGCAAATCCGGGCATCCTTGGAATTCAGACAAACACACCCAATTCTTTAAATCCAATCACTCAAAATTTCTATGAATTCGGATATATTGAAATCATCATGTGTAATTCCTTTCTTGATCAGACCAGTGGATTAACTGATGCTACTACAATTCAACAGCGGGCTGAAGTCAGATTCATACGTGCACTTCACTATTATAATTTAATGGACTTATATGGAAATGTGCCTTTTACAACGACTGTCAGTATAGCTTTACCTAAACAGATTTTAAGAGCGGATTTATTTAAATGGATTAAGAGTGAATTAACTGCAATTCAACCCGATATGTATCAAACGAAAACACATGATTATTATCGTCTTGACGTGGTGGCTGATTGGTTGTTATTATCCCGCATGTACCTAAATTCTCAGGTATACACCGGAACTGCCCATTTCGATTCGGCAGCCATATACTCAAAAAAAGTAATTGATTCAGAGTATAAACTGGCAACAAAATACCGTTATTTATTCATGGGTGATAATGCAGGGACTGTAGACGGGTCTTCAATAAATGATGCACCAAATGAAATTATTTTTCCGGTAGCTGCCCATGGCAAGAAGATTTCATCCTATGCAGGGTCATGTTATTTGGTAGCTTCTCCGGCTTTCTCAGACATGCTCGATCCAAGTGTCTCCAATTATCTTCCAAACAGCAGATGGGGATGTAATCGAGCAAGATTGGCATTGACTCAGAAATTCTTTCCGAGCGGAACGGTTCCTACAGCAATCAGTTTAATTGCAGCAGCAGGAGATGATAGAGCCATGCTTTATTCCAATAACCGACCTGCAAAAATTTCGGACAGAACAGATCCGAAACAGGGTTTAGCTGTTTTCAAATTTACCAATGGAAGAGCAGATGGGGATACAACAAAAATTTCGGATATCACCATGCCGGATATGGATATTCCACTTATGCGAAAAGCAGAAGCCTATTTGACCTATGCTGAAGCAGTAACCCGTGGTGCAAGTGCAATAGGTGGCTACACGGCTTTACAGGCTATAAATGCAATCAGGGTCAGGGCAAAAACAAACGCCTTAACATCCTTGACTTTAGATGGTATTCTGGATGAATGGTCCCGTGAATTTTATTTTGAAGGTCGCCGTCGCATTGATTTAATTCGCTTTGGTTACTTTGGTGGAAGCAATCAATACAGTTGGGATTGGAAAGGTGGAACCATTGGTGGTTCGCCATTCAGTGCAAACTATAATATTTATGCTTTACCTGCGACTGATTTGAGTGCAAATTCAAACTTGAAACAGAACACTGGCTACTAAACCATTATTTAAATGCTAACTTATAAGAAAGTAACAATATGAAAAAAATTAATATAATATTACTGGTTCTGCTGAGTATGATAGGATTTAGTTCATGCCAGGATGAAATGGGTGTGAAAATTAATTCAAAAGCAGAAAATGGCACACTAAGATTCCATCTGAATCAACCGCGTTATTCCAATTACGTGCTTGAAGATGCAAATGCCACAAAAGACATGGATTCAATCACCTGTGTTCAGCCTGATTATGGTTTTTCAGCTGCTGTAAATTATACTACTCAGGTTTGTTTTGACAGTACTTTTACTACTGGAAAGTTTCAAAGTTTACCGACAACTGTTAATGGTCAAAAGGTGGGAGTCAATACATTAGAAATGGATAAGGCCATTATTGCCTTATATCCAGGCGGCACTTTACCACCTCAGGTTGTAGTTAAAAATGTATTTGTGCGTTTAATGGCAATTGTCAGCACATCAATAACTAATCCAAGGGATTCCGTTCCTACTGTAACTGTAAAGCCACTTTATTCAAATGCAATCATGCTGAAAGTTCTTCCATATGTTTTGCCTCTATTTGCTTATACCGATGTACCAGCACTTAGATTGTGGTATATTATTGGATTAGGAGATGGTGCATGGCATAATGACGTGGCCCATATTGGATCTTCAATTTACCCATTAAATTTGTCAGCAGGTAAAAAATACAATTTAAAAGGTGATGGCGAATATATCTTTACCGGTTATTTTGCAGCATCCCGTTCATTTAAAATAATTGGCCCTGATTTAAAATGGGATGGAACCCAATGGGGCATGAACGGAGCAACCTATGCTCAAAACGGTGCAAACAATATTACTGTTCCGGCTGATGGGTATTACACCATTACATTGAATTCTATTGATAATACATTGAAGATTGTACCTGCAACAGCACCTGCAAAAAATTACACTACCATAGGAATGATAGGTGATTTTAATAGTTGGTCAACTGATGTCGTATTGACCCCATCTGAAGCAAATAATAATCATGTTTGGTATACCACTTATACTTTTGCAAAAGATTGGGATCAACCCTCAAAAGGTGGATGTAAATTCAGAGCAAACGGCAGCTGGGATATTGGTTGGGGTGGTGATTCATTCCCTTATGGAATTGGAACTTCTGCCAATGGAGCCAACATTTTGTTCAAAGCAGGCACTTATATCATTATTTTTAATGACCTAGATCCTTTGAAATCTACAACAGGGACTTATTATTTCATTAAACAATAAAACAAAATTAGTTCTGCCTGAATTGGGCAGAACTAATTCAAAAAAACTATTATGTTTCACATTATTAAAATTGGAATAAAATGAAGAAAACAATATTATATTTATGTATCCTCCTCATTAGCGGTATGACATTTGTTTCCTGTAACAGCGCCTTTGATAATCAACCTTTAGGAAAGCCTGTGAATTATACCCAACTGACTCCTCAGGATACTACGGGATTTGTGGCAGCATTAAAAACAGGGGTAAGTCCAATGGTAATTAAATCAAACCAATTGACTGACTCGGTTTCACTCATTACTGTAAGTTCTGTACTTACGTTGATTGACCCTACTGCAACGACCCAATACATTCTGCAATTTGCAAACACATCGAATTTTGCGAAATTCAAAACAATTCCTATTTCGTTTAGTGGGAAAGCGGGTTCAGATGTGAAAGTGAATTATAAAAACTTCAATGATTCCGTGAAGGGATTTAACAAAAACGCGGTACAACGGACAGTGTATGTTCGCTTACTAGCCTATATCATTCGAAATGGGACTAAGAGCCTGTACACTTCAGGCACTTTGAATGCCCTTGTGACTCCTTACAGTTACCCACCGTTAGCAGTCAATGATGTAGCAACGTTAGCCATGAACAGTTCTGTTAAGATTGCGGTATTGAAGAATGATACTGATCCTGAAAAAGATGCTCTTTCAATACTCAGTAACACGGCTCCCGGACATGGTGCAGTTGTCATTAATGCTGACAGCACACTGACGTATACACCAACAACCGGGTTTTCTGGGACCGATATTTTCAGTTATACCATTAGCGATGGCAATGGGAATACAAGCACAGCCAATGTCGATATTACGATAATGGCCGTAAACCCTTATTATGCTGTAACTGTTCGCCCTTGGTTCCTAATCGGTGCGGCAATAGGAGATGGCAACTGGAATAATTCAACAGGTGGTTTAGGGGTTTCTATATTTCCATTAAGTGTTGTTACCGGGAATGTATACAATATAACAGGTGACGGACAATTCACTTACACGGGTTATTTACAGGCTGGAAAAGAATTTAAACTAATCCGTGATTACAGCATTGGAAGTTGGAGTGAATCCTGGGGTATGACAGGATCCAACTACGTTCATAATGGTGGTGATAATATCAAGGTTGCAACGGATGGATACTATACAATTTCTTTGAACTCCATTGCCAACACGCTAACCATTGTTCCTGCAACGGCTCCGACCGCCAGTTATACTTCCATGGGCATGATTGGAGAATTTGCAGGCAGCAGTTGGAATACCGATATACCAATGATTGCCGGTCAAACAACCAACAATCACATTTGGTATACTACCTTTACTTTTACAACTGATTTTACTCCTCCGGTTGGGAGTGGTGGAATGAAGTTCCGTGCTAACGGTGGATGGGATCATAATTGGGGTGATGGTTATTTCCCAACAGGTCTTGGTACAAACGGCGGTACAAATATTCCTTTCAAAGCAGGTAAATATACCATTATTTTAAATGATGTTGATGGAAGTTTTTATTTCATCAAAGTACTTTAATGAATTGATATAATTGCTATTTTTAAGAAAGGCTGCATGTAAAATGCAGCCTTTCTTTATATACCGAATTTAAATAGAAACAATGTTGCAATCGTTTGCAAAGAAAAAAACACGTTCCAGTCATTATTTGGTATTAATCAGATGAATAATACTTTATATTTGTCATGATTTGAGAACAAATCCCTTGTCTAAAAAAAACAATTTTCAACTCTATGAAAAAATCTATTTTTACACTACTCATTCTATTCATCACCAGTTGGAGTTTAGCCCAGGTAGTAACAACGAATCCTACCTTTGTTACACAAAACGGAGGTTCTATAAATGTTACTTTTGATGCAACCCTGGGGAATGCGAGTCTAAAAGACTATGCAGGAACAGATGGAATTTACGCACATACAGGCGTTATTACGAATGCGAGTGCTACCAGTTCGGATTGGAAACATGCTCCGACCTGGGGTGATAATTCTGCAAAGTACAAACTTACTTCCCTTGGGAATAATAAGTGGGTATTGGCTATTACTCCAGACATGACAACTTATTACGGCTTGACTACCGGTGAGATTGTAACTAAAATGGCCTTTGTCTTTCGAAATGGAGCATCAACGAAGGAAGGTAAAAACACCGGAGGTACTGATATATTTGTGGATGTATTCCAATCGGGATTAAACGTCGCGTTCACAAATCCGACAGCAAATCAAAACGCGGCATTAGGCACTGTCATGAATATACAATTTGGAGCCTCTGCTCCTTCCAACCTGAATTTATTAATGAATGGAACAAGTGTACAAACAGCACCATCAGCCTCTTCACTGAGTTATTCATATACATTTGTTACAGCCGGGAATTATATCTTTATCGCTCAGGCCAGCCTAAACGGTGTATTGGTGGCAGATACTATTCAGGTATTTGTACCCGAGGCAGTGACGAATCAAGCCCGGCCTGCCGGAGTAAAAGATGGAATCAATTACATCAATAATACAACAGCAACATTGGTTATGTATGCTCCCGGAAAAACCAATGCTTTTTTGATCGGAGACTTTAACAACTGGACACAACTGAATTCATATCAACTAAGGAAAGATGGGGATTATTGGTGGTATACGCTTACTGGACTAACTCCGGGTCAGCTGTATGGATTCCAATACCTGGTGGATGGAACTTTAAAAGTAAGTGACCCCTATACTGAAATGGTTCTCGATCCATCGAACGATAAATATATAAATACCACTTCAACAGTATTCCCGAATTTAAAACCTTATCCCGTAGGTAAAACTGATGGATTAGTAGCTACACTTGAAACGGCAAAACCGGCTTATTCCTGGGAAATCCCTGCATTTACCATGCCTCCTGCCAAAAACATGGTCATATATGAACTGCTACTTCGTGACTTCACTACTGAAAAGACATTGGCAGCTGCCATTACTAGGCTTGATTACCTGAAGAATCTGGGAATAACAGCCGTAGAGCTAATGCCTGTTCAGGAATTTGATGGAAACTTAAGTTGGGGTTATAATCCAAATCATTATTTTGCCCCGGACAAAGCCTATGGAAATGAAGATATGTATAAGAAATTTATTGATGAATGTCATAAGCGTGGTATGGCTGTATTATTGGATATGGTTTTCAATCAAGCTACCGGGCAGTGTCCTTTTGCCATGCTTTACTGGGATGCAGTAAATAGCCGCCCTGCTGCCAATAATCCATGGATGAACCCTGTTGCTCCGCATCAATACAGTGTATTTAACGATTTTAATCATAGCTTCACCGGTACAACGGAATACTTCAAACGTGTATTGCAATTCTGGATTACCGAATATAAAGTAGATGGTTACCGCATGGATTTAACCAAGGGATTTACTCAGAATTCAGGAACTGAAAGCACTTATGACCAATCGCGCATCGACAATATAAGCACTTATTTCGATGCTGTAAAAGCAGTTAAAAGCGATGCCATATTTATCCTGGAACATTTTTGCATAAACACGGAAGAGACTGTTTTAGCAAATAAAGGCATGTACTTGTGGAGGAATACACTATCAACCGTTAACGACATTACCTATAATTCGTATTCACAATCAGCAATGGGTATACAGTCAAACAGTGATTTCGGAGCTATGAACACTACACCTCGTAATTGGGTTGGATATGCTGAAAGCCATGATGAAGAACGTAACTTTTACACAGCAAAAATCAGTGGATTAGGGAATATGACAACTGATTCTATAGTCCGGGTAAATCGCGTCCCACTGAATATCGCCTTTACTACCCTTATTCCCGGGCCTAAAATGATTTATGAGTTTGGTGAAATGGGCTATGATTATTCTATCAATTCACTTGGAGGAAGAACGAATGAAAAACCTTCAGCATGGGGTTGGCTAAACCTGCCACACCGAAAAGCAGCTTCCGATGCTTGTGCAAAAATTATGTCACTACGTAAAATGTATCCTACTGCATTTACTCAAGGTACTTTTGACTTGAATATCGCCGTAGCCGATTGGAATACAGGAAGAAGAATAGCATTAACACATACTGACCTGAGCATGGTTGTATTGGGAAATTTTAACGCCTCTGCCTCAATAACAGCAACTCCTAATTTCCAGAAGACAGGTGTATGGTATAACTTACTAACCGGTGCACAATTAAATGTTACAAATACTTCCATGACAATTACCATGCAACCCGGAGAGTTGTTAATATATACTGACAGGGTAATTAGTTTTCCAAACGGTTTATCTGATCCTATTGTTCAAAACAGCACCAAAATATTCCCTACTGAAACAACTAATTTTATTTATATTACAACTCCTTATACTGTTGATAATGTAAATATTTACAGTTTGCAAGGGACACTTGTAGGAGCAGTTGCCAACAGTACCACTATTAATGTCACAAACCTGAGAAAGGGAGTCTATATTTTAGAAGTGAATACTTTTCAGGGTAAAAGCATTCATAAAATAATCAAAGAATAGTATTCATTTAATTCCAATATGTATTCATAAGTGACGTGCTTAAGTGCGTCACTTATTTTTTTAAACATGGAGTTAACCATGCAATTTGACTACTGAATAATTTCTGTACCGTTAGACTATATCAGACACTTTAGATTTCTTTGATTATTCAACAGATCTCTTGTGCAGTTGTTGGAGCATATTATCAAATGCCAAATTCCCTGAATTAAAGGACAAACTCTTTTTTGTTTTAAAACTTGAGTTGTAATTAATAAAGAAAGCTTCTCAAAAAGTGAATTCTGAGAAGCTTTCTTTGGATGTGCTAAGTTATAAATTTATTTCTTTCTCAAGGATTCCAGTGCTCGTTTAACAGTCTTATCGTCCTTATAAAGCATAGGATAGAATCCTGAATCTCCCAGTATATTCCGCGAAATATATGCATTTAGTTGCATCAATAAAAACCTTTTTGAGATATTGATCTGTTTCGGATTCACAGCCACTCCTTTGGATTTAGAAAAGGCTACAAAAGGAGTGATAAGATTTTGACTGGTGAGGTATTTATCCATCTGTTGCCAAGTTTTAAATGTTTTCAGTTTATCACGGTTCTGGTCGACATACCTGAATGCAAATTGATACAAATACCCGTAATTAATCACTTTATTCAAATAAGGTGTAAACTCTGAAGTATCCCGGGGTACAAAGATATCCGGCATAATACCACCGCCACCATAGACAGTTCTACCTCCAAAGGTTTTAAACTTCAGGGAATCGGCTACATGAATGCTATCTTTGCTGTCAATCTCACCATGCATATAACGGTGCAGGATATCCATTTCATAATCCTGTCCTTTGCCTTTTACATAATGTTTCTGGATACTTCGTCCTGAAGGCGTATAATAACGAGCCACAGTAAGCCTCACAGCCGACCCATCAGGCAGATTTAGTTGTTGTTGAACTAATCCCTTGCCAAACGAACGACGCCCGATAATTAAGCCCCTATCATTATCCTGAATAGCACCCGAAAAGATTTCACTGGCAGAAGCCGAGAATTCATCTATCAATACGACAATAGGTAATTTAATGCAACTGCCTTTTCCATCCGATTTAGCTTCTGAACGTGGATAAGCTTTTCCTTTAGAATAAACTATCATTCTGCCACCTGGTAAGAATTCATTCACCATATTTATAGCTTGTTCCATAAAGCCACCACTATTCTCACGTAAGTCGATAATGTATTTCTTAGCACCCTGGTTGCGTAATTTAGCAATAGCGTTTAAGAACTCAGTATAGGTAGTTGCTGCAAATTTACTTACTTTAATATATCCGACATGGGGTTCTATCATATAAGCGATATCCACCGAATTGACAGGAATTTCACCACGTGTAATGGTATAATGAAGTATCTCCCTGGTACCATGGCGACGAATACCAAGTTTAACTTTAGTACCTTTTTTGCCACGTAGCTTTTTCATGACTTTTTCGTTGGTAATCTTCTTACCCACAAAAACAGAATCATTCACCCGAACAATCCTGTCACCGGCCATTAAACCTACTTTGTCGGATGGTCCCCCGGGAATGATCGCAACAATCATGACTGTATCGTTCTGTATATTGAACTGAACCCCGATACCACTAAAACTGCCTTCCAGTTCATTGTTTACATTTTCCAGATCTGAAGCCGGTATATATACAGTATGCGGATCCAGTTTCGAAGTCAAATCCGTCATTAGTTCCTCAGTTAATTCTTTGACATCAACCGTGTCGACATACTGGGATTTTATGATAGCAAGCAGATCATCTATTTTGCTATGAGATGACATCCTTGAAAATCCGGAACCGTTCGCACGTTTAGACAAAAGGTTTCCGAGAATGACTCCGGTAATTATTGAAAGAAAAACAATCAATACCAGAAATAAATTTTTCTTATTCATAAATAAACAATAGTTTGTATATTATACTTAGTAACCGAATAATGGTGTCATTAAACAAAGGGATTAAAAACAAATAATTCCAATCTATTCAACCTCTTTCTCCAAATAGACAACTTCAATTTTAGCCCGTTGGAGCAATTCAACTCCATCCATGATACGATATTGTTCTCCAAAAACAACCCTTTTAATGCCAGCCTGTATAATTAATTTTGCACATTCTATGCATGGTGAAGCTGTAACATATAAGGTAGCGTTATCGCTGCTGTTGTGAGAACGGGCAATTTTAGTGATTGCATTGGCTTCAGCATGTAGAACATAAGGTTTAGATACATTGTTCTCGTCCTCACAATTATTTTCAAATCCGGAAGGTGTCCCATTATACCCATCAGAAATAATCATTTGATTTTTCACCAACAACGCCCCTACTTTTCGACGGTCACAATATGAATTTTCAGCCCATATTCTGGCCATTCGCATATACCGGCTATCCAGTAATTGTTGTTTTTCAGTCATTCGTTTATGGTTGATTGGTTGATTAATTCACTTAACTTTTTGTACCTACTACTTACTATTAACTACCTACTTCTTCAAAAGTTCATTTGCAAATTCAATCAGATTCACTCCGGAAAAAGTTCCTGATGTCATCAACAATAAAGCCGAGTTGTCATAATTCAATTTTCGTAGTGCTTGTTGTAAAGCTTCGGAGTCAGTAAAAACTGTTACATTTCCCCCTCCAAAAGCCAATTTTACTTGCTCAGGATCTATATCTTTCAAGTGTTTATGCAGAATTACCTCAGGATTATAGTATACAAATGCAACATCAGCTTCTTCCATGCACCCTGCATATTGAGGTAAAAACTCTTTAGTTAAACTGCTGAATGTATGCAGTTCCATACAGGCAATCAGTTTGCGGTCGGGATATTGATGTTTTACAGCTTTCACTGTTGCTTTCAGTTTTGAAGGTGAATGTGCAAAATCCTTATAGGCAACAGAATTACCCACTTCACTGATCTTTTGAAGACGATTAGAAGCTCCTGGGAATTCCGAGATAGCTGAATAAAACTGTTCGTCAGTTACTCCTATCTGCCGGCAGGCTAATCTGGCAGCATTCAGGTTCTGAAGGTTGTGCTCGCCAAATATTTTCAAGGACACTTCGCCATATTTAGTAATCAGGAAAGTAATTCCATCCCTGACTTCATATTCAGGGGTATTGTATGGGAATGGAACAATATCACGACGCAGATGCCGTGCAATTTCATTCAGGTTTTCATCTCCATCAAAGTAGATAAGCCTCCCCTGTACTTCCATAAGTTCTGTGAACTTCCGGAATTGCTCAACATAATTCTCAAATGTTGGGAAAACATTGATATGATCCCATGCAATACCGGTAAGTACTGCGATATGTGGTTTGTATAAATGGAATTTCGGACGACGATCGAGTGATGAGGTCAAATACTCATCACCTTCAAAAACAGCTATACGTGATTCGTAGGAGAGTTTCACCATATTATCAAATCCTTCGATCTGGGCACCGACCATGTAATCAGCATCTATCTTCAATTGTTTCAGAACAAACAATATCATGGCTGTAGTTGTTGTCTTACCATGGCTCCCTCCGATCACAATTCGGGTTTTACTTCGGGTTTGCTGGTAAAGATATTCAGGGAATGAATATATTTTCAATCCCAGTTCTTTAGCGCGAATGAGTTCCGGATTGTCAGCGGTAGCATGCATACCTAAAATAACAGCATGTAAGCCCTTGTTAATTCGTTCCGGGAACCAACCCATTTTATCAGGCAACAGGCCATTTTCTTTTAGACGACTGCGTGAAGGTTCGAAGATCTCATCATCCGAACCGGTCACTTGAAAATTATCTTTTTTACTGATTGCAATGGCTAAGTTGTGCATGGCAGCTCCACCGATGGCAATAAAATGTACTCGTTGCATATGATTGGATGATGAATATTTTTACTTATTTTTGTCGAAATTTAATTAAAACACAAATGTACAAAAAAGTTCGTCAAGTATATATAGATTGATTGTTCCATAAGGATATATTAATTGAAAGTTTGGAAAGTTTAGTTTCTATTACAATCAATCAAATCAACACATTCTACTTTTTTTACTCATTAAACAGATTGTCTAAAATGAAAATTCATAAAATTGAGTCAGGTTCTTTCCAAGTTGATGGAGGAGCAATATTTGGAGTTGTCCCTAAAAGAGTCTGGCAAAAAAGATATCCTTGCAATGATGAAAACTTCTGTCAGTTAAACATGCGTTGTCTTCTGATTGACACCGGTGACAAACGTATATTAATAGATACTGGGACTGGGAATAAGCAATTAGAGTATTTAAAATACTATGAATTCAAAGGTGTAATCAATTTTGAATTCGAACTTAATCAACTGGGATACCGGTGCACTGATATCACGGATGTGATCCTTACTCATCTACACTTTGATCATTGTGGTGGTTGCACTCAATTTAATGAGGATCATACACAAATTGAATTAACTTTCCCAAAGGCCATGCATTGGGTGGGAGAAGAACAATGGAAAAATTTTCTGTCCCCCAATGTACGCGAAGGGGACTCCTATTTTGCAGAAAACATGTTACCTGTCCAGGAAGCAGGGAAACTTAAGCTGGTAAGGGAGAATCAATGGATCTGCCCGGAAGTGGAAGTGAGGATTTTCAACGGCCATTCCTTGGGCCAGCTGGTGAGCTACATCCATACCGGTGTCAGGACATATGTTTATGTGGGGGATGTTATTCCTATTGCAGCCACAGTTCCAGTATCCTGGATTTCTGCTTTTGACACCTATCCCATTACAGCTATGAATGAGAAGAAAGTATTACTTGATGAAGCTTCTGAAAAAAATCAAATCCTGTTTTTTGAACATGATGCGTATACCGAATGCTGTACCATCAAAGAGATGTATGGCAAATACCGTCTTGACGAAAGCTTCCCTTTATAAACCTGGATTATACTGCAAAATAAGCTTCCAGTTCTTTCAGGGTGTCAGCATCTGTATTTAAATCTTTCACTATTTTACCTTTCTCAAGGACTACTATTCGTTTGCAGACTTCAGTAATGTGATTTAAATCATGGCTTGAAATAAGCATAGTCATATTAAACCTGACCTGCAACTCCACCAGGAACCGTTTCAACCGGATTTGTGAAGAAGGATCGAGGGCAGTAAAGGGTTCATCAAGAATCAATATCTTTGGATCCCCGATCAGGGCTGCTGCAATACCAATCTTCTTTTGATTTCCTTTCGAAAAATCACGTATCAATTTTTTGGAAACAAGTATTTCATCATTAAAAAACTCTTTCATTGATTCCATAAAAAGGACAATATCTCCTTCCGATTTGTCATGCAATTTTGCTACAAAATTAAAGTATTCTTCCGGGGTAAGAAAGTCTATTAGGAAACCTTCGTCCAGAAAGGAACCAGTTATTGTTTTCCAGGCATCATTGCGCATAACCTTTTGTGAATCAATTTCCACTTCACCGGTAGTTGCCTCAATCAGGTCAAGGATCAGGCGAAAAAACGTAGTTTTTCCGGCTCCATTATTTCCTACTAATCCAAAGCTTTCTCCCTGGGGAATTCGGATTGCAGGTATATTCAAAACGGTTACCCCGTTATATGCTTTTTGTAAATCGGTTGCGTGGATCATATAGTGGTTGGTTGATTGGTTGATTGGTTGATTCGTTAATTAGGTGACTGATTGGTTTTTTAGAAAAGTTGTAAATAGTATTTATGGTTTTAATTCAAAACAGTATATCTTCATTAAATCATATCTTCCTCAAATCATATCTTTAAATCACTCCCCTTCTCTAAATCCTTCCGCCATCTTGTATTTCCTTCTATTAAACTGATTGACGCAAAGGGTAATTAATGAATTACGGAATAACACACCGGTCATACCTAACAGAGCCAGACTCCAAAGGGCAACGGTAATAGAGAAAAGTGCAGATAGGGCATACACAATCAGGATCGGTAAAAACATGACTGGAAGTATGATAAGCATACTTTTATAGGAAGTCCCCTGATAATTCATGGCTGATGATTTGGATAAATCAATTCGGGTATTCTTAAAGGTTGCCATATAAATCAGAAAATAGACAGTCACACCAATATTAAACAAAAACGCTGCTAAATGTAAGTACACAATTTTCATCCCAAAGAAAAAGTAAGGGGTTGTCAATACAAAACAAATAACATTAAATCCAAGTAACAGAAAATAATTTGCATTGATATATGATCTTACCGGAATATTTTTCGTCATGATAGTATCGAAATATGAACCATCCCAACTGATGACCCATTGCCCAAGCATCAACATCAGAAAACCGGTAATAAACATCGCTACAAAGAATAGCATACCATTATTGTCAGCATATACTTTATTGGTATAAAAAAGCAATCCATAAAACAAGAAAAGCACCGACATGTACAGAATACTTTTTGTACGCTTATGTCTTAAAATCAATTTCAGTTCAAGGGTAATAAGTTCTCCGATGATACCAAAGCGGTTTAGGAAGGATATGTCGGCAGCAACCGTTTTATCTCCTTTTATTTTGCTATTAAACTTTTCAGGATAAAAATTAGTTGCAAAGAACCACTTGTTCAACAGATAAGCACCCACCACAGCACATACGGGAAGGATCAAGCCTATTGGATTAAACAGAATAAAATCAAAAACTATCCTGGAAAGGGTAAACAGTGAAAATACCTTGAAGTATTCCAACGCGGCAATGCATGGGATGACCAGGATGATCAACAGAAATGAATATAATCCGGTACCAAACTTTCTCTTCAGGAAAGCTGCCATCAACGAGTTGAACCATATCAGGGAGATAAAGATCAAAATAAATTTCAAGGCTATAAAGACGTTATAATACCCTACTACCGATTTTAGGGCAAAAGGCACAACCACTAATAACAGAAAATAGTTGAGTGGACTGGCAAGAGGCTTCAACATAAGGAAGTTTATCAATGTCGAGCGTTTTATCGGTAGGACCTGATAGGGTGGTAAATTAAAGGTGTTCAATGGCTGCATTAAAAACCGGAGGCCTAATCCGGCAATCCATAAATACAACATGGCTCCATTAAACAATTGCATTGGATTTAATGAATTATCCGCCTTTTCAAGTATGCCATTCAACGAGAAACCCAGAAATAGGAATATAACCGCCATATAGAGCGCAAAAAAGCCCAGCATAATGTTTACTGCCAGGTTCTTATAAAACCCTTTTGCCCGGTAACTCTTTTTCCACTGCT
>Ga0302286_10001296_pt1 | contig 18751 bp, 6 predicted proteins | sample III_Fen_E2_3_FD_198765 | JGI IMG/M metagenome (GOLD analysis project Ga0302286, IMG submission 198765) | Peat permafrost microbial communities from Stordalen Mire near Abisko, Sweden - III_Fen_E2_3 | ecosystem: Environmental > Terrestrial > Soil > Wetlands > Permafrost | place: Sweden: Abisko...
ACTGGAAATTCAATTATGCCGGATACAACTCAAGCAATTGGGCACTCTATGTGAGAAACGACAATGTGATCAATAACTGTGAGATTAAGAATTCATACAATGGCATTTGGTTTACAAAGAATGCCCGGATTACCAACAATACTTTCAATACCATCCCCCAATATCCCATTGGCTATGATTTGAGTACCGGGACACCTAACTTGCAGGGGAACACCCTGACCAATGTAGGTTATATCGGCATTCAACTGGATGGAGTGGAATCCGGTTCGCCTACCCTGAAGAAGATGGATTTTGCAGGATATACCAACTTATCGTATATCATGACCCATGGCATCACCATTGCCAATGGCAATACACTAACCATTAATCCGGGAGTGGTGATCAAATCGCAGCGCTACGGTCATGCCTGGGAAATTAATGGAGCCATAAGTGCCATCGGAACCAAAACTGAAAAGATTATCTTTACCTCCATCAATGATGATTCGGCCTGGGGGGATACCAATAACAACGGCACGGGATCGGTTCCTAACAACTATGACTGGTATGGATTTAACTTTACAGGTTCGGCCAACGATACGGACAATATCCTACGCAACTGTGAGATACGATATTGCGGGGGAGGCTGGGATATTGACACACCGGTTCAGATCACAGATTGTCATGTATTGATGGATTCCGTGAAGATTAACTTCACCAACCAATGCGGGATGTCGATTTATGGGAGTGCCAATCCTGAAATTAAAGACTGTGAATTTTACAATATCCTCTGGGAGCCGATTTATATGGACATGTTTGCCAATCCTGCTTTTACAGGGACAAACAAGCTTGCCAACATCGGGGATATCAGCATCAAACTCCGGGCGGGTACTGTTACAGGAACAGTCCCGGTACGTAGTTTTGCCGGATACAATCCGATCACTTACAGCTGGTGGGATGATGCATTGACCGTCAGCGATCATTTGACGATTCCGGCAGGACTCACTTTTAAAGGCTATGGACGCTGGAATATAACCACCGGAAAACTGAATATCCTGGGAACAGCAGCCAACCCGGTAGTATTCACCACGGTGGAAGATGATGCGTATGGTAATCCCAAGGATTCACAACAAAACGGTGTCACTGCAACGAGTAATAACGGTCCCTATTTTGTGTTTAGCGACAGTTCGAATGATTCCAGTATGATCGACCATGCCATTTTCAGGTATAACCGTACTACGCCCATTCAGTTAAACAATGCCTCGCCGACTATCCAGAACTGCAGGTTTGAAAACTATTCACCTTCCTATACCGGGGTATCGCTGGTGGGGAAGAGCTCGCCATCCATTGATAACTGCACGTTTAATAACATTGGTTACCCGTTTAACACCTCCTTGCTGACTTATCCCCGCTCTACGGTAGGGAATGTCATTACAGGTACCACTGCACGGGCTATTCGGATAAACGATGAAACACTCACCCAGGATGCCACACTGGCTAAGCGTAGCTTTGCCGGTATTGCCAATATCCCGTATGTTTTTAATAATTATACTGTTGGCACGGCAGCTAAACTGACCATAGATCCGGGTGTAGTGTCCAAATTTAATTCATACGGCTATTTGAATATAAGCAATGGATTGAAAGCTGTGGGGGGAAGTTCTCCCGATAGCGTGATTGTGTTTACTTCCGACAGGGATAATTTCTACGGGGGCAATACGCACAATAACGGAGATGCCAGTACCCCGTGGAATTACGGCTGGCAGGGGATCTATTTTACCACTGAGGCCATTGATGAGACCTGTGTGATGAAGAACTGCATCATCAAATATGCTTCCTATCCCGATTCGAGGGCGGCTGTAACGATGGATAACGCTTCTCCTACTGTTCGGAATTGCAGGTTTGAGAATGACTATTATGGCATTATTGCCTTTAATTCCATCTCTCCGGTTATCTCCGACTGCGACTTTATCAATATGGATGTAAGCGGGTATGCCATCTGGAATAAATCGACAAATGACATTACTGCTTCCAACTGTTGGTTTAACTCGAATACAGGGCCTCGCAATACAACCTCCAACCCGACAGGAACCGGTGAACGAGTGACGGATCATGTGTTATTCAGCCCGTTTGTCACTCAACTGAATAAGGCAGAACTGGGTGATGTGAGCTTAAACGGCACTATCAATCCGTATGATGCTTCGTTGATTTTGCAGTATGCAGTTTCAAATATAACGCTGAATCCTGTTCAGCAAAAGGTTGCTGATGTAAGTGGCAATAGTTCCATAACTTCGTATGATGCGTCCCTGATTTTACAGTATAATGTAGGGCTGACAGCTACCTTTACGCCTAACCCGAGCCTGATACGGCAGTATATGCCGGCAACGGAAGGATTGACGAATATTGCTTTTGCCAGCATGCAACAGACGCAAAACAACGACGAATTTATAATCCCGGTGTCACTTCATACGGGGACAAATATAAAATCGCTTGATATGAAATACACCTTCAATCCGAATCATATTAAGCTGCAGAGTGTAAGCTCTTCGAAACTTAATCCTGAGATTACGTTGGTACAGACGAATCAGACAGATAACGGGTTGTTGGCAGTATCCCTGGCCTCTGCCTACGATTTGGCCCTGGAGAATGAATTTGTTTATCTGACTTTTAAAGTGGTGAATACCGGTATTGCCGCGTCGGAATTAACACTGGTATCAGCCATTGCCAATGAAAGTCCGGTAGCATTGAACAGCCCATCAGTCATTGTCAATTCAAAACTCATAAGTTCTTTCAAAACAATTGAAACGGATCAGTTTATGAATGTCTGGATCGGTGGCGACAAAATGAATGTGGAATACAACACAGTATTGCCGGTTAAAACCCTGAAATTGCAGGTAACCGATATTACAGGCAGAACCGTGTACAATCGTCAATTCATTGATCCGGGCAAAGGGAGACAGGTATTGCAGATTCCATTGTCTGAAATGGGTAGTATACAAAAAGGCGTTTATGTCATTCAGATAAATGTCGATAGTAGAAACTTCTCTAAAAAACTGGTGGTTAACTGGTAGGCAGATTTAGAATCTGTTGCCGGAAACAATCGCCTGAAGAAAACCAAGTTTCAATCACTAAAAACTACGACCATGAAAAAACATATCAAATACGCCATCATACCCGGTATCTGCATGTTGCTTTCGAGTATGTACCCTTCCGGGAAAATCGGTGCGCAAACCATTGGACTCAGCGTTTCCAACATAACAGTCATGCAGAACGACACTTTTTCAGTTGCCTTGAATGCTGACACAGAGTTGAGTGGAAGAGGGGTTTACGCTTTCAAGGTAGGGCTGACTTATAATTCATCCTATGTGGAATACCTGGAAATTGATTCGGTAGGCACACCCATGCAAAGCTGGGGACTTCCGACGGTCAACAAGAATACCCTTGGTACACTGCTGATAGCCGGTGCAGGGGCACAACCCATGACCGGAAAGGGAAAACTTTTCAAACTGCGTTTTCGTGCCAAATTGCCCGGATATACTACTATCGATAATATCGCATCTTTCAGCCAGCTGAACGAAGGACAACCGGGTATGACTCTTAGTTCCGGGTATGTGAACTGTGGATCTGTTTCCTATCCGGATATTTATCCCGACAACAGTCAGTTGTATGTGGGCGAAACGGTACAAATGAATGTCTCGGGTGGAACTTCTCCCTTTACTTTTGGAAGTGCCAATACAGCCATAGCGACAGTGGATGCAACCGGCAAAGTGACAGCTTTGGCTCCGGGGACAGCACAGATCTATACCACAGATGCCAAAGGGAATAAGAATTACACCAGCGGGGTTGTGGATGTCCGGGCCGTGAAACTAAGCATCATTAACAGCGGGGCTGTATTGTTGGATACTTTTTATCTGCCTGTAAAAATAGAAATTGCACCGGGGACTAAAGTCTATTCGGGTAGTTTTCAATTATCATTCAATACCAATCTGACAGGAGTAGTATCAAGCATACAGGCAGTAGATTATCCTGTTTCGGTGCAAAACAATGCCACGGGAACAGTGATGAAAATCTCATTTGCATCGGCAACCGGGCTGACAGGTTCGGGAGTATTGTGCAAGGTTGCCATGATAGCTGTCAACAGCGGCACGCATACAGTTGACATCCAAAATGTGCTGTGTAACGACAACTTAACGGCCTTTACCTATTCCGGAACCGTAGGAGTGGAGTGCAAACCCTGCAACAAAGTGACCGGAATGATGCCAGAAACCGGGACGGATAATCTTAATTCCGCCTACCTCGACCTGTATTGGCAACCATCGCTCAATACCAGGTATTACAACCTGTACCTGTGGGAAGAGGGGAAAGCGATCCCTACCAATCCTTACCAGTCGGGAATATATGGTACCAGTACCCGGTTATACAATTTAAAATCCGGAAACGGATACCGGTGGAAAATAGTCTCCATCAATGAATGTTCAACCATAGAAAGCGATGTCCAGACATTTATAACCAAACCCCTGCCAGATCTGATAGTAACCGATATCCAGGTTCCCAAAGAGATTGAGTCGGGGAGTCAGTTCACGGTGAGTTTTAAGGTAAAGAATATAGGGCAAACAGCCACTGTTTCGGGACAATGGATGGATGCAGTATATATCTCGACCGATTCGGCCAGGAATGGTGGAAAATGGCAACTGATGACAAAATACAATACGGGACAACTGGCAGTAAATGAGAGTTACACACAATCGTACACCCTCACTATGCCTGCGGAATACAGTGGGAGGTATTACCTTTTTGTAGCGACAGATACTCAAAATTCGATGACAGAGTTGTCGGACAACAACAATCAGAGTCGCTTTCCCGACTCTGTCAAGGTAGCATTAAAGCCATTCCCGGATATCCTGGTAAAAGATATTCAGGCAACAGGTACCAAGCTTATCCCGGGTGATTCGTTGCGGGTAAGCTGGAATGTCCAGAATATAGGACCTGCCGATGGACTGGGGGGATGGTCGGAACAGATAACCTTAGTTTCAGCTTCAGGCAGAAGAGTGACTCTGAGTCCCACACTGACTATCAATACTGATCTGGCAGCAGGCAGCACACTGGCAAGAAGTGCTAAATTTAAAATTCCGGAAGTACTCAGGTTCTCAGGTGCAGCTACTCTCGAAGTGCAACTTTATCTTTCCGGGACATTGATTGAGCACAGCGGAACCGATGCAAATAACAAAGCGCTTTCGGTCAATACTGTGACGGAAGTCGAAACCCTGTACCTCGATATCAGTACCCCTACTTTATCCGAAGGAGCCACCGGTGACGTACGATGTGTAGCAACCCGAAGCGGGGATAATACCTCCGACCTTTTAGTCAGCATTACCAATACACCGGCCGGACAAATTACCATACCTGCCTCAGTTACTATTCCAGCCAATATGTCGTCGGCAATATTCAACCTTAATGCCATCGATAATAATGTAGTGGATGGAACCCGGACTGTAAAGGTCATGATATCGGCTACTTCATACCGAAATGATACAACAGCCCTGCAAATCCTGGATAATGAAGCTACGGCCCTGAAAGCGACCTTAAATAAGGTAATTGCCACCGAAGGGGACTCGTTGAAACTGAGGATTACCCGGAATCTGGTTACCAGCTCGCCGATTACGGTTTATTTATCCACGGACAGACCGAACCAGTGGATCTTTAATAATGCGGCTACCATTGCGGCAAACGACTCCGTAGCGATCGTACCAGTCTACGTGATCAACGATAATGCCCCGGAGTTGAATGAATCAGCAACCATCACCATCAACTCAGGAGGGATTGCATCAGGCAGCGTTACGGCAACCATCAATGATGACGATATGCCTGCACTGGAATTTACACTCAGCAACGATACCGTTCAGGAAGCAGCGGGCATGTATGCTACTTACGGTACTATTAAACGAAAATCAGGTACCGGTAATATTACGATAAACTTCCTGGCATCGATTGAAAATGCTTTGATTTTACCCTCATCCATTACGATTCCAAAGGGTACTAACGAGGTTAAATTTAATATCGGGGTAGTGGATAACGCGGAGGTAGATGGTTATAGGAACGTGATTGTTACAGGCGCGGTTTATGTAGCATCCTGCAGTTGCAATTCATCTCCGGATAACGGCGTGGTGGTTACCAAAAGCCTTGTCATCGCCGACAATGATGGTCCATGCCTGACAGCTAAAGTCAACCCCATATCCCTCTTTGAAGGGAGAACCAATGCGGGGAAACTGATTATTACCCGAAATACAGATGCAACTAACAGTTTAAAGGTTTCCATCTTATCCTCTGATACGACGCAGGTTAAGATTCAACCAACAGCTATCATTCCGGCAGGACTGAAATCCGTGGAAGTACCCATTAATACCATAAACAATGGGATTCAGAATGGTACCCAAACAATAAGTTTAACAGTGCAGACTGCAGGATTTGGATCCGGATTTTGTTATGTCTATATTTCAGATATCAATAAACCTGACTTTGTAAACCATCAGGTGGAAGTGAGTAAAACAACTGTTTTGACGAGCGATACCATGCGTGTAAACGGCAGGCTGATAAACCTGGGTTATCTGAATGCACCGCAGGGTACAAAAGTAGGGTTTTACTTATCGAAGGATGACTACGTGGATTCAAACGACCAGTTGCTGGGGACCTTTGTAACTACCGGCCAGATTCAGATGGGTGATTCGGTATCGTACAGCGTGCACCTGAATCTATCTTCAAAAACAGGCAATTATAAACTTCTTGTCTATGCCAATCCGAATAATGTAGTGAACGAACTGGTTTATACCAACAACACCTACGATCCGATATCCATCAAAGTGGTTCCGGAATATACGGCAACAGCCAATGTAGATTTAACACAGACCCTGCCAAACAAAGCGGTAACAATTTACGGAAAAGCTACCCGAGTCAATAAACAGCCTGCTGCAACTGTAAATGTTGATGTGTATCTGCTCAGCAACGGGACAAGGAAAGATCTGACTGCCTTGACCGATGCGCAGGGAAATTATACAGTTCAGTTTACACCAATGACCGATGAATCGGGGCATTTTGATATTGGGGCCTGTTATCCTGATGAAGGTTTGACCGATATACAGGATGCATTTGATATCCTGGGTGTCAAACGCACCACAACCGATTATATCACCTGGCTCACAAAAGTAGGTGATCCATACAACGGAACACTGCAGGTGAAGAACACCAGCAATATTGAACTGAAAAATGTTCAAATGAAACTGGCCAATTTACCAACAGGTTGTACCTTGACTGTAAGTCCAATGGCTTCATTGCCGGGGAATGCTACGGCAGTATTTAATTATACCGTCCTGGGTACAGTACGCAGCACTACTACCGATTATCAGAAGCTGAAACTGACATTAACATCGAATGAAGGTGTCAGCATGGGGTATGATGCATATTACTATTGCCAGGAACAACAGGCTGTATTCGAAACCAGTCCGGCAAGTATTAATACCACTGTCTCTAAAGGAACTACCAAGTACCTGGAATTTACACTGACAAACAGGGGAGGAGGCGAAAGCGGAATCGTACATATAACACTTCCTACCGTCAGTTTTATGAGTATGGTAAGTTCCGACTCAATAATGAATATCAAGCCTTCGGAAAGTGTATCCGTAACGTTGAAGCTGACTGATACTGATTTAGCACTGAACACACCGGTAAACGGGAATATAGCCATTAACTGCGAACATGGAAAAGGGCTGACAGTACCCTATAAAATAGAAGCAGTTTCCAATGCCATGGGAAGCCTGAGTGTCGATGTGATGGACGAATATACCTATAACACCACCGAAGCCCCTCATGTAAGAAATGCCCATGTAGTGGTCAGGCATCCTTTCAGTGGAGTCATTCTGGCTGATGGGTTTACTGATTCCAATGGAATCTTTAAAGTAGACAAAATACCGGAAGGGTATTATACGATGACTGTGGAAGCCGAGAAACATGATGGTTACCGGAATAATATCATTATTGACGCCGGGAAAACACTTTCCCAAAATATATTCATTAGTTTCCAGGCCATCACGTATAGCTGGAATGTGGTTCGTACCGAAGTAGAGGATGAATACAAAGTGGATTTGATCATGAAGTTCGAAACGAATGTTCCTGCTCCGGTAGTTGTCATGGAAATGCCCGACAGTATGCCGCATCTGATAAACGATGAGACGTATCCGTTTATGGTTACAGTCACCAATAAAGGCCTGATAACGGCAACAGACCTGACTCTTACTTTCCCGATAGATCCGGAATATGAATTTGTGACCAACTTTACAAAAATGGATTTACTGGCACAACAGTCGGTTCAGATTCCAGTAGTAATGAAACGAAAGTCTTCCTTCACAGGGGTTAACGGTATCCAGAAAGTAATGGCTTCCGATCTGAATTGTTATGCTGTGGTTGTCGAGGGACACGCTTTCTATTGCGGACCTGATAAAAAATGGCATTCAGGTGTCCAGCTGTTTAAATTCTCCGGAAGGATTTGTTTTGGAAGTGCATCAGGTGGCGGTGGCAGCATCAGTGGTGGTGGCGGAGGACCTACCCTGGGCGGCGGTGGTGGTGGATATGTGTATGTAGTACCTACAAATAACGGATCTACTTTATCCACCATCGAAATAGTTGAATGCGATAATTGTATCATGGATCTGACACTGGCAGCATTAGCCTGTATACCGGGTCCTGTTGGAGCTGCATTTAATACTGCCAGTTGTCTGAAATCTTTTGCTGATGGAATTTCAGTCTGGGATGCCGTGACTTGCATTGGAGGGTATATTCCATTTTTTAATATCGGTTGTATAATCGGAATCTTAAATGCGCTAAAAACCTGTTATGAAGATCCACCTCGTATTTTTGCAGTAAAACAATTCCAGCAGAATGCACCCAATGCAAAACCAAAGCCTCTCATGCCACCTATTATCAAACAGGCAGCAACCGATTTGCTCTGGGTTCAACATTGTGGTAATTCCCACAGAAGCTGGGTTGACGAGTTTGTCGGAAATAAAAACATTTTTGATAAAGTAAACTTTACCGATTTTATTCATGAAGTCGATTCTTTCACGATATTCAGGAAAAGGATACAACCGATTGATATCATCGCTATTAATCAGAAATTGTATGGTACCGACATCTTGCCAGAAGAAGTGGAAGCATTTGCATCACGATGGAACAGTACGCTGACAGCTTACAGTCAAAATGTATGGGAACCCAATGCAGCTTTCCCTGATATTATAAACAACAATTTATTAAAGTTTTATGTGTCACAGGAAGATTCAGCCCGTGTATATGCAATAAGCCGCGGATACTCAGGTGTTGCTGAAATGGCGAATACTGCATTTGCCACTATTAAAGAGCAGACCTCAACAAGCAAGAAATCGGTATGTGCTTCGATTACCCTGCAAATATCTCAGAAGCTTGTCATGACACGTGAAGCATTTGAAGGAACTTTAACCATCAATAACGGAAATACTCAAAACGCAATGACCAATATCAAACTGAATCTGGAAGTAAAAAATTCACAGGGTGTTCTGTGTAATGATTTGTTCCAGATCAATACCAAGGCATTGAGCATTCTTACCGGTATTGATGGAACGGGTTCACTGGATGCCGGGAAAACGGGCAGTGCCTCTATCCTGTTTATCCCGGAAAAGGGTGCAGCTCCTCAGGTAGCAACAAGTTATTCGTTTGGTGGTTCATTCTCGTACATCGATCCGTTCAATGGACTGGAGGTTACCAAACAACTGTTCCCTATCTCGTTGGATGTAAATCCAAGCCCTGATTTGTTCCTGCATTATTTTATGCAGCGAGATATCCTGGGAGACGATCCACTCACAGATGCTGTTGAACCGATCGTTCCGGGCGAACTGGCCTTGATGATCCAAAACAATGGGTACGGACCGGCTACCAAGGTTCGGGTGGAATCGGCACAACCTGAAATTATTGATAATCAAAAAGGGTTGGCGATCCATGTGGCTCTGATAGGTTCGAACCTGAATGGTAAAGCCACTCAACTGGGTCTTACCAATATAGATTTTGGGAATATTGCACCTAAATCGTGTACTATCGGCCAGTGGTGGTTTACTTCCGATCTGCTTGGTCACTTTGTGAATTACGAGACAAGGGTTGTACACGCTGACAGTTATGGCAATCCCGATCTGAGTTTAGTCAGTGGAGCCAAGTTGCACGAATTAATCCGCAGTATTGTGGTATATAATGATGTTGACACGATCCACGACTTCCTGGTAAACGAAGTACAGGATAGCTACGAAACTCCGGATGCAATCTACACGTCAAGCGGCAGTGTGTTGCCTGTCAGTGTCGTGAATTCAATTTCAACCGATGGAAGATTCTCATCGCCGGCGTATGAGATGGAACTGGATGTAACACCGAAGCTCTATGGCTGGAATTACGGAAAAGTAACCGATCCTACGGCAGGGCGTAATAAAATCTTAAGCGTTACGCGTCAAAGTGATGGAAAAGTTCTTCCGGGAAGAAATGTCTGGCAGACAGCTGTTACCTTGCCCGATGGCGGAGATCCTGTTTACGAGCATAAAATTCATTTTGTGGATAATTTTGCAGCTGTTGGGTTGACCAGATACACCCTTAAATTTGTTCCGGCGCAAATATATCCACCTGCTGTGTTGAAGATTGAAAATGTTCCTGTAAAGGTTACCGATACACGTCTTGGTTTGGTTCGTGTTATATTCGAGAAACCAATTGACCCGGCAACATTCTCATTTGAGGACATGATATTACGGGTTCAGGGTGGGGCAGATCTGATGAATAATTCGATTGGAATTACCCAGAGGGATTCGGTTACCTATGATGTAGATATTTCGCCGTTAACCCTTGCAGATGGGTATTATGTGCTTACCATTCAGACTACCGGCATTCAGAATCCGGTAGGCGAGTCGGGAGTAGAGTCAAAACAGGCATCCTGGACGCAGTTTACCAATACACCCGCAGTACTTGAATTTTTAGGATTGCCTGTAAATGGTACAGGAGGATCGTTTGATAACATGATGATCAGGTTTACCGTGCCAATATTGGCATCTACCTTTACTCCCGACCGACTGATCTGGACTAAAAACGGGAAACCTGTTACAGGTGATGTAACCATTACACCTATGGATGCAGAAGGAAAACTTTTCAAACTCTTAAATCTGAACAGTATAATGATGGCAGATGCTGAATATGGCCTATCGGTTGATTTGCCTAAGATCAGTTCGAAAAACGGAGTATATGGAATGTTTAACCAGTCGGTGAACTGGCGTGTGGATACACAAGCCCCTGTTATTCGTAAAATCAAGTTGCTGAACACAAACGGGTATGACAGTCAACATGTAACTTCTGTTGAGTTAAGTTTCAGCGAACCCCTGACGGGATTTGGGCTTTCAACGATTGAATTATGGAAGGATACCCAACAACAACCTATTTCGCAACTGAACATTACAAAAGAGAACGACACAACCTATCTGATCACAGATTTCAGATTGCTGACCTATTATGAAGGTGTTTATTCACTGAAAATAAATATGACCAGTATTGCTGATTCTGCGGGAAATATGGGTGCCGGAATTGTTGAACATCAATGGACGGTAAACAGGAATGCTCCGGCACAGGTCACTGATCTGAAGATCTCACCTGACCTGGGTTATTCATCAACAGATGGTGTTACTTCTACGGCACAGGTGAATGTCGACATGAATGTACATGTACCGAAAGCACGTATCAGGCTATATTACAATAGCTTTGGAACGTCTAGCCTGCTTGTTGATACCTTACCAGCTGCCACTGGCCTACTTACTTTACCAGTCAGTATCCCGGCTTCAGGAAGTATGAAACTACAAGCTGAAACAGTTGATACACTAGGGAATACATCAATGGCGGAAGTTCCGGTTTACATTGATGATATGCCTTTATCTGCTACCTGGAACAGTGTTCCTACCGGGACACTGCGCAAGCATCCTGCATCGGTTTTATTGGATCTGTCTGATAAAATACTGAATGATGGTAACTTGAAAAATAATCTGGTTTGCAGGTTCAATGGTGTGGAAACGAATACAAGCTCATTGACAATAACCAAAAAAGGTGATTCGGAGTTTGCTGTCAGCAACTTTGGGAATACTGGTGTCGCATCGGGCGGAACGTTCTCGTTATCGGTCAATACAGCCAACCTGAACAAATATCTGAGCGGTAAATCCGGTATGTTATCACCTGTGGCTCAATGGCTGCTGCGAGGGAACACTGCTCCGGTTGCTAATGCCGGAACCGATCAGAATGCAAAGGAAGGCACTCTGATTATGCTGGACGGATCTAAGTCTTTCGATGCTGACAATGATTTGCTGACGTATTACTGGACTGCACCGGCCGGTATAACCCTGAGCGATGTGAATATTGCCAGACCGACATTTATGGCTTCTTCAGAAACAGGTCTGTTGACATTCAATTTGGTAGTTAACGATGGAGTCGAGGATTCGCCTTCTGATGAAGTAGTTGTAAATTTAAATCCGACGGATATTGGAAGTCCGATAACCCTCAACAGCAAGGTCAGTATTACACCAAACCCATCATACAGGGAGTTTCTGTTGCATGTCAACGAAGCGGCTACCGGAACATTAAATATCCGGATTTACAACACTATCGGTCAGTTGGTTTACATTGGAAACAGATATCACTCCGGGAAGGCTGAATCCTATAAATTCAACAACCTGAAACTTAAATCAGGATCGTATATTGTTGATGTCAGGTTGAACAATCTGAAACAGATTGGAATGGTTAAATGGATTAATATTGATAAATGAGATTGTTTTTGTTAGTTAGTGTTTTCTGATGGAATAAGAGGCTGTCGTACAAACAGTCTCTTATTTTTTTATAAACTTCTTAACTCCATTTATTCCATTGGTAATTACTTTTGCAAAATAGATGCCCTGGGGTAGTCTTAGTTCATTCAGTGACAGGGTTTCATGCTGCATACCTACCTGGTCAATTATCTTTTTAGTTTTATAGAACTCAATTCCTGACAGGTTGCACACTACAATCTGTACGTAACCTGCATTTGTAATGTTGAATGTCAACTGCACTTTATCAGTCGCCGGGTTGGGTGTTACATCAAGTTGCATATCAGGCACGGACAGTTGTACTGGATCGTTTAACCCGGTTGCTATACCTGGTGGAGTCAGGTATTTGTTGAAGAAAGCATATACAGAGGTTAATGGAGCACTGGTTTGGGGAACAGCATGTCCGATACCGTAATTGATCACGGTGGAGGTAGGGACACCCAGCAAATCCAGGTTCGCCTTGAAATGTGCAATCTGATCCTGATAATAGGACGCATCGGTGGTGTTGTAGAAGAAGATCACCGGTGCCGAGGCAGCAGTCTGAACCAGGTAAGCTGCACCTTCTGACTGCCAGAGGGCATTGTTGCTCGCCAAAGTTCCCCAGGCTAATGGACAATTCGTAGTAAGGGCACCAATGTCACTTTCCGCAGTATCATAAATTCGGGTATAATCGAAAACACCTGAACCAAGACCTGCTACCTGTACATCATCGGAAGTTCCGATATGCAATCCTGCATTTTCAAAGGAAGCAACAGTCCGGTCCCCGACAGCCAATGATCCGGCTGTTGATCCGCGTGAAAAGCCATAGATCCCGATCTTGCCTGAAAGCCCCAGGCCGGTACCCAATGCACGCAGGGTACGAACAGCTGACTTCACCTTTTGAACAGCATCCGGATTTGTTTCGTAGGATGCGTAGGTTTTATTGGCTCCACCTACGGGCTTACCATTTCCCCAGTTGCAGTATTTCGGGTGATCGGCTATTGCCCAGGCTATTCCGTTAGCCGGTGCACCTTCCAGAAACGAATCATTGAATCCTGCCAGCGTATTCCCCAGATTCAGCCGTTGGTCTTTGTAGTCATCCGTGAGCTTCAACAGGGAGGCATCATAGTAGGGATAACTGTTACTGTACGAAAAGGATAGAATAACCGGTACGGTTACAGAGGCATTTGCCGGATAAATAATATCCATGTGAAGCGAATCTCCCACTGTATATTGAGTTGCGACATTGTAAACCGCAGGATCATCCCTGAAGTACGAGACGTCGCGGGAGATACGGTATCCTTCGAACAGGACATACGACCTGTATTTAGAACACGTGCCCAGTCCGCAGAATGATCCCGAATTGATGGCTGTATTTATTGCGATGATATCGGCATTGATCGTAGGAGTAACTGCCTTTGTATGGTTTGCATAATTGAGTTCGATAACCCGATAGCCTTTTGAAAGTAACCATGCTACATCGGTGGCGTTCGTATTCTGTCCTATTTTTTTAAAACCAAGATTCTCAAGATAAATGACGGTTAAGTTATTGTTAGAAAAATCCTTCACGGGTGTAGCAGGATCGGTGGTAGTATATACGATATTTCCTCCTGTAACCGTACTGGACCAGTTGCCTGTTGCAGCAAAGGAAGTCGTGGACAGGAGCATCAGGAGCAATCCCGATATCAGGATCTGCAGTCCGAATGTTTTTACCGGATATTGATCGTGTAAAGTGTTTCCAAATTGAAAAGACCCTTTGGTAAAGGCCTTTATCTTTGAATGTATAGCTTGGAATAAAAGTGAGGGTCTGCGTAAATCGTGTGCCATAGACTGAAAACTAAAGAAATAAAGGATTGAAATTCTGTTTTGAATAGCTCATCTTCACTTCGGACATTCTTTTAAATCAACTTAAAGAAAAATCCCTGTTAAAAGAACTCTTAAGTAATTGGAACAATATATTGATCTATTCTATTTCTAGAAAAAAACCACTAAACAGCTTTTCTAATAAAGAGAATAAGGGTTTTGATATGGGGTAGATTGGTTTTCTACGAAGGGTTAAAGTCTATATATAAGGTGTTTAAAATTAAAACCTTTCCGATAAACCGGAATGAACCATATTTTTGTTTTTGAACCCTTAGTAGAAATATTAAGCAAAAAGATCTAACCCTTATTACCTTATTTAAAATTAAATAATACGATATTATTTGGTCTATGTTCCTTATCATCTAATTCTATTGACGCACAGGATAACCTTACGTACTCGGTAAAGAGCTAATGCGTGACAGATGTCCTGAATTGTGAGAGCAGGAGCAAAGATAGTCATTTAAAATGCTTCTGTGTGCGAAGGAGCCTGATGATTCTTTAGAGTGGTGAGGTGTTACCGGATAGCCTGAAGTTCAGGATTTCATATTCATAAAAAGTTCTTCCGTCCCGGGTTTCGCCTGTTTTCACTCTTTTCATGCCACATTTTTCTGATAGTTTTACAGAACCATTGTTCTCTGCATACATTCTTGAAATAAGTGTTTTCATTCCCAGTTTATTGAAACTATACTTAATTAACTCAGTGCATATCTCGGTTCCAAGTCCCTGTTTCCAGTATTTTGTATCCAGGATGTAACCTACCTCCAACTTCGTGCAATCACCCGGTATCTCAAACAGGCCGGCTTCTCCTATAATTGTATTCGTCTGTTTCAAGATGACAGTAAATACTCCGAATCCTTTCGGGTAGTTTTTGTTGCATTTCTCGTACTTATCGGCCAACTGTTCCTTCGACCAGAGGTACCTGCCATCCGATATAAATTTCATATTTTCTTTTTTCTGATAGAGCTGTAAAAGAAAATCCAAATCTTCGGTTGTTATATCCCGAATTAAAAGCCTGTCTGTTTGAAACCGGTTCATAGTTTATTTTATTATACTGCCACTGCTGATTTCCAGCATGAAGTAAAGGCTATACTCCTGCGGAAACTTCCTGTTTCTGTTTTAAAAACTCCCCATCAATAATCATCAATTTCACTCCGTTTATTGTACTCGAACGATGTGAACTTAAATCATCGGAGACCACATAAGTCATACCCGATGTTACTGTGGTTTTTTCTCCATCTTGCAATTCACTCTCAAATTCTCCTTCCAGGCAATGTACAATATGCCCCTTCTGACACCAATGATCAGCCATATAACCCTTCGAATATTCAACTATCCGTATCCTTAGTCCCGGCAATTGCACAGTTTGCCAATATGCCATTCCACTTTCACCGGCATGCTCAGTCTTCTCAATCGTTGTCCAATCTATGGTTTGAAAGGGAATGTCAGTTTCATGTTTCATTTGTTCTTATTTTAAGTATTTGCCCTACATGCCGGCTTTATGGATCTGCTCTACGAGTATGTATCTGCAAATGAGTCAGCAATTAGTTTCAGTCCTTTCTCTTCTTGATCAATTCAGTGGTAAAGATGAATGCGTTTTTTTCCGGAACAATAAAATCCGGTATTGTTCCGGTATGATCGTTGTCTGTTGCTCCATATTGATAAAACTTCTTATGTGATATTCCAAATTTCAACTGAGTATTTGGAAGTACTTGAGCTATCATATCTCCAAAACAGACAGCTAGTCCCCCTGATTCTTCTCCTACAGTCGTCCCCATTTTAAAGTATTTGAATGCCCATGAAAAACAGGCAGCTGATGAAAATGTCTGGTGACTTATCAGTAAAAAGGTATTTCCTTGATAACGGTTTTTATTCTCACGTAACTGATTCAATGTAGTATTGTTATATTCTTTGAGACCGATGGCATCAGTTATCGTATCCGAATAGAAAGATTTAAAATACTCAACTCTTTTTCTACTGTTATTTACTATTGATTTCCCAAATTGAGTAAAGGGGACATGCGAAATATATTGAAAGAACTCATCCCCTAATCTTGAATTTCCTCCTCCATTTCTACGTATATCAATAATCAGGTCGTTGACATGCTGCTGCTTGATTACTACAAAAGCTGAATCAATGAACTTTTGAAAACGAGGTAAATTTGTAAAGCTATTAAATTCAATGGTTGCAATTTTAGTATTGTCATCGATAAAAAGAGTATAATTATTGACCTTCTGTTCAGAGCTTGTTTTTTTGTCATAACGCTTTGAATAAGATATGCCCGGTTGAATGTTACTCAATAATTTATTTTTATATCGATATTGAATCGTGAAGATTGTGTCCTTATACAGTGTATAAAGTAAGGGCGTAAAACGGTTTTTAAGTTCTTCTGCTTTGAAGAAAGTCCTTTCACCGCTTATATAATGAAACATGTGTCCCACCAGAATGGAAATGGGTTTGTGATTTATTGTTGTGATAATAGCCCCTGAAGGAATCCTGTTGTCAGACTCAGAATAGTCATGGACAACAATAACAGAAGAATCTTTATAGTTGATTTCCACATCCAATGGAAAGAATCTGAGGTTCTCCTTTTTTAAAACTTCATATGGGAAAAGCAATGATGTATGTCCATCTCCTAGTCTTTCAACAAGAGGTGCCAGTTTCTCATAAAAATCTATTTTTGTCATAGAATCCTTCAATTGTAGCTTTATCCGATCAAGTTCTTTTTCAAAGTCAGGCTTGGATATATTGGCAAACATATTCACATGAATCTCATGAATGCTTGCATAAAGAGTATCTATGTCGGCCATCAATTTCTGCTTTGAATAGTATTTCTCAGCATTTAATAGGTTCGTCAAAAACACAAAACTGATAATACAAAATAGGATTCGTTTCATTGTCTGTTCTTTTTAATTTTTACGGTTACTGACCTGGGATCTATGAACTATGCATTTGCCGGAACTACACCATACGTTTGTTGGATGATCTGGTGAAAGTTAGGGCTAAGACTACATTCTATTGAAAGATGTATTCTACTTTCTGTCATTATTTTACTTGATGTAATTCAATTGTCTGTTCCTGTTGCCCGCAGATAAATTTGATTCGGTTTATTCCCCAGTGATTTGAAGCTATGGTATGCTCATTTTTAAATTCAAATTTTTCTATCCCTCCATTCACCTTCTTGTTTTCCTGGGTTTGTATTACAGGCGTAATTTCGATTATTCTGTCACAATGCAAAAGGGTATCCCGGTTGATGCGTTCTGAAATATGAACTTCTTCAATCCGGGGTTGCCAATGCCCTTTGAATGCCAGTTGCCCCATGACGTGATAGGATACCAATGATTTACTGTTGAATAAGCTTAGCCTGCTTTCAACGACGTTAACTTTCAACCGGTTGACTTGAAGTGCTTTCTGATCCGACCACCAACCGATATTATAAGTTACCGGAATTTCAAGTTTAGGCTTTCTTGGTCCGGTATATAAAATACCCGTTTCTCCAAAGTCGGTCAGGTAGAAATAGATACCAACAATCAACAGGAGTAATACAAAGAGTATAATTCCGGCTATCTTAAATTTGTTTTTCATTTAGGATACTCATATTATAAACAGACCAATATTTGCCGTCAAACCTGGATATGTCTTTCAATCGGCCTTCAATCTCAAAACCACAGGCTTGATAGCATTTTATCGCTTGATGATTGAAGTCAAAAACTCCCAGGTCAATTCTATGCAATTGTAAATCTTCAAATCCTATTCGTACCAGTTCGGTTATTATTGCTTTCCCAAAACCTTTGTTCCTGTTCTTGATATCACCTATCAAAATGCGACAAATCCTTGCATTTCGGTTCTTGTTGTCTATGTTGTTTAATTCTGCATGGCCGATTACTTCGTTTGTAACAACATCGATAGCTTTATAAATATTTCTGTTTTCCGCAGAGACATATTTATCCAATTGTTCCGTTGTAATCGGGTATGTAAATTCTTTTCCGCTAAATTGAATCATTGATGCTTCGGAATCAACCCAACTGATCAATTTTTCATAATCCTTC
>Ga0302286_10001300_pt1 | contig 18727 bp, 9 predicted proteins | sample III_Fen_E2_3_FD_198765 | JGI IMG/M metagenome (GOLD analysis project Ga0302286, IMG submission 198765) | Peat permafrost microbial communities from Stordalen Mire near Abisko, Sweden - III_Fen_E2_3 | ecosystem: Environmental > Terrestrial > Soil > Wetlands > Permafrost | place: Sweden: Abisko...
TGATTGCACAACAAGGCAATCAAAGTGATCACGTACTCATGCAAAGCGAAAAAGAATCTATTTGATTGAAATTAAATATATTGATTGAAAGTGTGGCTAGTAAAGTATGCCCTATTAGATTACTAAGAACCAAAAAATAAACAAACAACAATCAATGAAACGAATTTTAAAACTTATCTTTATCATTTCGATTACATTTTTGAGTCTGAATGCCCAAACTAAAAAAGCGCAGATAAAATCGAGTGCTGAACCCTATTTGTTGCCACCGTTTCCTTCTGTGCCGGCAATATTGCCTCAAGACAGTGTTACAATGGGTGACTGGAAATCGTTTCCCGAAATGAAGTTGAATATTCCCATCGCATCCGGGCCGTTTGAACCGACATGGGAATCTATCGAGAAAAATTATCCCGGTGAACCGGCATGGCTTCGTGAGGCGAAGTTTGGTATCTGGGTTCACTTTGGTCCGCAAGCGGCAGGTGAAAGTGGCGACTGGTATGCACGAAAGCTTTACACAGAAGGTACTACTGCCTATAAAAATCACCTCAAGAAATACGGCCATCCATCCGAATCCGGGTATAAGGAAGTACTTCGCGATTGGAATCCGACAAAGCTTGACCCGGCTGCGCTTACAAAAATTTACCAAGCTGCAGGTGCTCGTTTCTTGATGATTCAAGGTGTACACCACGATAATTATGATATGTGGAACTCTAAGTATCAACCTTGGAATTCTGTGAATATCGGGCCAAAACGCGATTTGTTAGGCGAATGGGCGAAAGCTTGTCGTGCCAATGGAATGCATTATGGTGTAACTTTCCATCACGAATATACCTGGTGGTGGTGGCAAACCGCTTTTGGCAGTGATAGAGATGGAGCAAAAAAAGGTGTTCCTTACGATGGTAATCTAACGCTCGCCGATGGCAAAGGCAAATGGTGGGAAGGATATGATCCTCGGTTGCTTTACGGCATTAATTTGCGCGAATACAAAGGTGTAACTGCCGCTGCCTACTCACCATGGTCGCCTCCACCTGCAGGCATATTCACCAATCACCTGGATTATGCAAAGTGGTATACAACAAAGTGGGCGTTAAGAATGATGGATGTAGTAGAACATTATGATCCGGACTTTATTTATACCGATGGTACTGTGCAAGGACCCTTCACAGGGAATGGAACCGGCACAGGTATCAAAGACGATGCCATGCAAACGGTCATTGCCGATTATTACAATCGGACACTCAAAAATCGCGGTATGGTAAATACTTTCAGCATTGTAAAATTCCGCAACAAAACCAATGGAACTGTGAATACCGAAGAGTTTGGCGTTCCGGCAAATATCAAAACCGATCAACCCTGGATTGCCGAAGCACCGGTGGGTGACTGGTTTTATGCACCGGACTTTACCTACGATTCAGGAATGATGATACGCTACATTGTTGAAGCCATTGCACGCGATGGTAATGCAGCACTGTGTATCTCAATTTTACCAGACGGCTCGTTGGATGAAGGCAGCATGAATATGTTGAAAAAAGTTGGCACTTGGATGAAGCGTAACGGAGAAGCTGTTTACGGAAGTCATGCATGGATCATTCCCGGCGAAGGTGAGCAAATCAACGGCAAGTTGAAAATGCTTCCCGGTGGCTCTTTGAATCGTAAACACGCTGAATTTAAATTCGATGCTCAGGATATTCGTTTTACTGTTGGCAAGAATGGTGCACTTTATGCATTTTGCATGAACGTACCAGCACCCGGAATGAAGTTGAAAATCAAATCGCTTGGCACAGATGCGAAACACTTTAATAAACCTATTAAAGATGTAAAACTACTTGGATATGCTGGCAAACTGCAATGGAAAATGGAAGTTGATGGTTTGGCTATAACATGTCCGGAGAAAATGCCTTTCGCAACTTCTGTAGTGTTTAAGGTTGATTGATATTTTCTGAATAAGAATAAGTGATTTTTTACAATAAATAAGTAACCTTTTATAGGAATAAAGTTGTGGTCTATATACCACAATTTTATTCCATAATTTATGAAAACAAAATCAATATGAAATTAAAATGCCTATTAATAATTAGCCTTTTTCCTCTTCTTTGCCAAGGGCAGATGGTAAAAAGCTTTAAACAATTACCCGACAAGGTAAATGTTACTTTTTCGGATGGAACACTTAGTATTTCTCCTTTGTCCGACAATAGCGTTAGAATAAAATTCTACAAGGTGTCAGAAGGAAATTTACCTGAACTGGTTTTTACATCTGGTGCTGCGGCTCCAGCGTTTCAGGTTGCCGATTCACCTTCCAAACTTGAAATAAAAACTGCAAAAATCAGAGTATCGCTTGATAAGCAAACCGGTAAGTTGTCGTATGCTGACAATGCCGGCAAGGTTTTTTTGAGCGAAAAAGAAGGTGCGCGAAAACTTTCACCTGACTCTATTCAGGGTGAATCTTGTTTTGCAGTTGAGCAAAGTTTTGAATCGCCTGCCGATGAATACATCTTTGGGTTGGGCCAATTTCAGGATGGACAATACAATTTGAAAAACGTAGCCCGTCAGTTGACTCAAGTGAATACGCAGATTGCCATTCCTTTTATTTATTCAAGCAAAGGATATGGTTTAATGTGGCATCAGTACGGACTTACGGACTTTAATCCGACCAGTAACTTCGTTACTCTTGAAAAGCAACAGCAATCTTCGGCCGGAAGTAATCAAATGGCTGAGGTAACTACTACTTCAGGCACACAAAGAGTGTCTCAGAATCAATCGTTATACCTGGGAAAACTGAATGTTCCGGCCGATGGCGAGTATTCAATATTTCTGGACTTGGGCGATATGGGTAACCGTCATTTTGTGGTTATTGATGGAAAGCCATGCATGGACCAAAGTAATATGTGGCTTCCACCAACTGCCGGAACATTGGTTAATTTGAAAGCAGGAGAACATCAGGTGCAGATACTTTGCAAATCGAACAATTCGCCTAAACTGTCGTGGCGGAAGAGTGATAATTCCACTACATTCCGTTCGCCGGTGGCTCAGGCACTGGATTATGTTGTTTTCTACGGCCCCTCGGCCGACAACGTGATTGCTTCTTATCGGAATCTATCGGGCAGCGTACCAATGTTTCCCGAATGGGCGTATGGTTTTTGGCAATGTCGCGAACGTTATACCTCGGGAACGCATTTGGTTGAAACCATTAAGGAATTTCGCAAAAGAAACCTTCCGGTGGACGTGATTGTGCAGGATTGGCAATACTGGGGTAAATACGGTTGGGGTGTTCCTAAGTTCGACGAAGCGAATTATCCCAATCCGGCCGGATTTATCAAAGAGTTGCACGATTTGAATGCACATTTCAATATTTCTGTTTGGGAAAATCTGGACAAAAAATCGGAAGTAGCTAAAGATTATGTGGACAATAACCTGTTTATCCCCAACAGTCTGTGGGTGGATGTTTTCAATCCAAAAGGACGCGAAACCCATTGGAATGCATTGAATCAAAACCTCTTTAGTTTAGGTGTTGATTCGTGGTGGATGGATGCTACCGAGCCTGAAAATGATGGATTGAAAGATAAGAAAACATTTCTTGGACTGGGAGACTTTTATCGCCTCACTTATCCATTGTTTGTAAGTCAGGCAGTGTACGAAGGGCAACGCAAAACCACATCCGATAAGCGGGTATGTATCCTAATCCGATCTGCTTTTCTGGGTCAGCAAAAATATGGTATTATCAACTGGTCGGGCGATATTGGTGGAACATGGGATACCTATAAACGTCAGATTGTTGCCGGGCTAAACTATACCATTACAGGTTTGCCATACTGGACTACTGATATTGGCGGATTCTTCCGTCCGGGACGTTCGCAATATACCGATGAAAAATACCAGGAGTTACTTACCCGGTGGTATCAATGGGGAACTATGAGCCCTATTTTCCGCATACACGGTTACCAAACTGAGACTGAACCGTGGAAATACGGTCAGAAAGTGGAGGACAATATGCGTAAAATGCTGAATCTTCGTTACCGCTTGATGCCTTACATTTATTCCGAGGCATGGCAGGTTACTAAGAACGCATCGACCATGATGCGTCCGATGGTAATGGATTTTAATGGTGATACTGCTGCCGTAAAAAGTCAATATCAGTATATGTTTGGAAAATCGTTACTGACGGCTCCTATCACTGAACCTAATGTTACTCAATGGGATGTTTATTTACCAAAATCAGCCGGGTGGTACGACTTCTGGACAGGTAAACGCTTTAACGGAGGACAAACAGTAAAAACAGATGCTCCTCTGGACAAAATACCGTTGTTTGTAAAGGCCGGCTCCATTATTCCAATGGGTAAGATTATTCAATACGCAGGGGAAAAATCGGCTGATACGCTCGAAATTCGTGTATATAAAGGAGCGGATGCCAAATTCGATTTATACGAAGATGAAGGAGATAATTACAACTACGAGAAAGGAAAATATTCAATTATTTCGTTCAAGTGGCATGAAAAACGTCAAACATTGACGATTGGAGACAAACAGGGTAATTATCCGGGTGACTTAAAGAAACGCATTTTCAACATTGTTTTGGTGGCTGAAAATAAAGGTTTTGGAACTAATACGAGCTCAACAGTCAAGAAAATTTTATACGTTGGGAATCAGGTTATGACGAAATTACAATAAAAAAATGTTACTATGAAGAATAAAATGGAATAATCAAATTTAAGTTTACTTGAGTATAATTTGTTTCTCTGACTTTGAAACTTATTTACAGCTAGACTGTCAATGCAATTCAAATACCAACGCCAAGTTTATCCTGTTTTTCAAACGCATCATTCTTATTGCTGGCAATGAGAATGATGCGTTCATCTCCTACCTCTTGCAATATTACTCAAATCTTTCTTACCAAACATAAGCTATCAAAAGAAGACAGTTTAAACGCCACTATAGTCAATGCCTTGTTTTATTTTGTCAGCAAGATAGTATTTCTTTAGGATTAAACACTCTCTTTCTTTTCATGAGGAGCGTAAACTATCTTACATTTCTTTTCTTCATATTTATGTAGATACTACCTTTAATAACACGAGATTTTTATCAAACAGCTTTTGCTGGGCAATAAACTCACTCAGCCTATTTGAGAGTGTGTTTTGCTGTCCAAACAGTACTCCAAAGTGCTTTTTTTACTACAAAGATGACAACGGAATGTCCACAAAATATCACGCCGGTTTCTTTGTGTATCTTTATATTTTGCCCTACTATTAGCTCAGATTAACTTTTCTTTAATTCCTACCGTATTAAGCATTTGAATTACAACAAATATGACTGTTTTACGATACAAAATGATACCCTATGTAAATAATCTTAACGTATCTTTGACATAAAATATTAACCTGGTAAAAACGCATAATACAAGCTGTAAGCTAAAATTAAAATCCTATCAATATGTAATTTTTTATTATTGTTGTCCGATAAAATTTTCCCTATAAACTAAAAAAAGGAGCCAATTTTTTCAAGTCAGCTGCAAAATTGTATATTTGAAGTTACCACACTCTATTAGTTTTGACTGTTTATGCACTCAATGGCTAATGTACTATTACGTATCATGAGTATTGGCAAATGCAGCATTTAATATTTTATTAAAAAGATTGTTGTAGTTGAGAGCTTATGCATGGATTTAGCGTATTTAATTAAAAAACAAGTAATTCTACAAACGAAATTAGTATAACATCGTGAGCTGAGAAACTTATTATTTGATTATCTTTTTATTTCAACCGAATTTAATCTAATTCTTTATGAAAAGTCTAATTAATTTTATTTTTGTAACGTCTCTTTTTGCTATATCAGTTCCTTCGTTTTCTCAATCAGCCAATCCGTCGGATTTTACCCAACTCATTTATGCCCGATTTGAAAAGCAAGTAACTAATTTTCCGCAAGAAAAGATTTATGTGCAGACCGATAAACCCTATTATAGTGCTGGCGAAGAAATTTGGTTTAAGGCCTATTTGGTGAATGAAACTACGCTGGAACCAAATTCCTTGAGCCAATTTGTTTATGTGGAGCTGATTGACAAAATGGACTCGGTATTGTATCGGGTAAAAATCAAAAAAAATTCAACAGGTTTTGCCGGTCATATAAAACTAAAGCCCGAAATTTCCACCGGAACCTATTCCTTGCGGGCTTATACTTATTGGATGCAGAATGTTGGGAATATTTTTTTCTTCTCTAAAAATATTTTAATCGGAAATAAAATTGATGACCTCATAACTAGCAAAATAACCTATGGAACAGCTGTTGATGGCTTGATTCCGGCAACTCTCACATTTATTGATGCATCACAAAATCCAATAGCCGGAAAAAGAGTTGATATCAAACAAAACTGGGATAGTGCTAAAAAGAAAAAGTTTTCGATGATAACCGCCCAAGACGGCACTATAAGATGGCAAATAGCAATTGACCCGAAAGATGATTCCAAAAAAAACATACAGGTTTCGATTGATGGTGAGAAATATAAAACCACTATTTCTCTTCCCGAGTTCAGTTCTGATTTTGATGTGCAGTTTTTTCCCGAAAGTGGAAATTTGTTGGATAACACCTTACAATGTGTAGGTTTTAAGGCTATTGGCAAGGATGGATTGTCTGTCGACATAACAGGAAAGGTCTTTACCGATAAAAATGAGGAGAGTTGTGAGTTGTCCACTTTAGTTAAGGGAATGGGCAAATTCTCGATAAAAACCCAACCCAATGAACGTTATTATGTCTTGGTTAAGCGGGCAGATGGTATTGAAAAAAGATTTGAACTTCCAAAAACACAAACTACCGGTGTCGCAATTCAGTTGCTTTATAATCGGGGGAAAATTTTATATAAAGTCAGCAATCAGACCAATATTCCAAATGAATCACTGTATTTGCTATTACATTCCAGAGGAAAAGTGTGTGTCATGCAGCCTCTGAGAGACCTTGAAGGTCAAATTTCCGAATCGTTGCTACCGAGGGGAATAGTTTCACTTTCTGTTATTGATTCGTTGGGAAATACCTACTGCGAACGTTTGAGTTTTGTCAGAAACTTTAATTTTCCTACTGTTTCCATGCAAAGCGATAAACCTGTTTATTCAAAACGGGAACTAGTGAATCTGGATTTCAACGTTCTTTCGCAGCAGGGAAATCCTGTGAAAGGAAACTTTGCAATTAGTGTTACTGACCAAAAAACCGTAAAACGGGATTCGTTGGCGGACAATATTATCAGTAATCTGTTGTTGACTTCAGATATCAAAGGGTATGTAGAAGAACCCGAAACTTATTTCGCAGACAATAAAGCAGCCACCAGAGAAAAAACCGATGTATTGATGTTGACTCAGGGCTGGCGGCGATTCAATACGGCAGATATTGTAAAAGCCTCGTACCAAACACCTAAATTCTATCTGGAAGCGGGACAGGTGCTTTCAGGAAAAGTAATGAACCTGTTTAATAAACCATCCAGGAAATGTGGAATAATTATGATTCCATCCTATAATTCCAGCATAAAATTAGCAAAAACTGATAGCTTGGGGCGTTATTCCATTGATGGGATTCAATTTCCGGATAGTTCATCATTTATATTAAAAGCTAAAAAGGAAAAAACGCTGGGAGACGTAGAGATAATTCCTGATTCCGACGTTTTCCCTAAGCCAACCGTTTATATTCCAACGCCTCTAAAAGCCAATGTGGCTACGGTGGAGCAGGATGAATACTTCAAACAAAGTAAGGAGAAGTACTTTACAGAGGGAGGCATGCGGGTTATTAACCTGAGTGAAGTTACCGTGAAAGCTGCGAAAAAAGAGCCTAATTTCATCGATTCTTTTTATCCTCCGGGATTTGAGGATGCCTTGATAACATCAAAAAAATTGAAGCAATTTCCGGGTCAAAATGTCTTACAGATTTTACCAATAATGGTATCCGGTATTTCTATCCTTGAAAATCAAAAAAAACAAGATGGAACATTTGGAACTCTAGTTTGGATAGATGGAAAACTGTCCGATCTAAAGGTTTTTGTTGATGGTAATTTGTGGGTGGGAGGCATAGATGATTTAAAGTTTTTTAACTCTGATGAAGTGGAGTCTATTTCTGTGTTTAGGGGAAATGCAATTTTAATTACGCGCAAGAAATGGGAGGATCGAAAATCACAAACGCCTATAAGTATAACGAAGGTTACTCCGTTAGGATTTCAAAAACCGGCAGAGTTTTATGTACCAAAATATGATGTTGACAGCGTTAGGTTGAATGATAAAGCAGATTTAAGAACTACTATTTATTGGAATCCCAAACTGGAAACAGATGAGAACGGAAGCGAACATGTAAGCTTTTACACTGCCGATAAAGCCAATAATTATTCTGTTGTTATGGAGGGAATTACAAGTAGTGGCGAAATCTGTCGATATGCAGGAACGTTGAAAAGAGAAGATAAATAAATCACTTAAAATCTTGTATCTTTTTATGAAAAACACAATCACGTCTATCTCTATCGGGCTTTTTATAGCTTTATCAGTTGTTCAGGCAGCTGTTGCAAAAAAAATAAATCCTGATTTTTCGCAGGAAATTACAAGTAGATTTTCCAATCAATGGGTAAATTTTCCTCAGGAAAAACTGTATGTTCAGACCGATAAACCCTATTATAGTGCTGGCGAAGAAATTTGGTTTAAGGCCTATTTGGTGAATGAAACTACGCTGGAACCAAATTCCTTGAGCCAATTTGTTTATGTGGAGCTGATTGACAAAATGGACTCGGTATTGTATCGGGTAAAAATCAAAAAAAATTCAACAGGTTTTGCCGGTCATATAAAACTAAAGCCCGAAATTTCCACCGGAACCTATTCCTTGCGGGCTTATACTTATTGGATGCAGAATGTTGGGAATGATTTTTTCTTCTCTAAAAATATTCTAATCGGAAATAAAATTGATGACCGCATATCCGGCAAAATAACCTATGGAACAGCTGTTGATGGCTTGATTCCGGCAACTCTCACATTTATTGATGCATCACAAAATCCAATAGCCGGAAAAAGAGTTGATATCAAACAAAACTGGGATAGCGCTAAAAAGAAAAAGTTTTCGTTGATTACCGCCAAAGAAGGTACTATAAAGTGGCACATGGCAATTGACCCGAAAGATGATTCCAAAAAAAATATACAGGTTTCGATTGACGGTGAGAAATATAAAACCAACATTTCCCTTCCCGAGTTCAGTTCTGATTTTGATGTGCAGTTTTTTCCCGAAAGTGGGAATTTGTTGGATAACACCTTACAATGTTTAGGTTTTAAGGCTATTGGCAAGGATGGATTGTCTGTCGACATAACAGGAAAAGTCTTTACCGATAAAAATGAGGAAATTTGTGAGTTGTCCACTTTGGTTAAGGGAATGGGCAAATTCTCGATAAAAACCCAGCCCAATGAACGTTATTATGTCTTGGTTAAGCGGGCAGATGGTATTGAAAAAAGATTTGAACTTCCAAAAACACAAACTACCGGTGCTGCAATTCAGTTAGGTTATAATCGGGGGAAGATCTTATATAAAGTCAGCAATTATACCCAGATTCCGAATGAATCACTGTATTTGCTATTACATTCCCGAGGAAAAGTGTTTGTCGTGCAACCTTTGAAAGATCTTGAAGGTCAAATTTCCGAATCGTTGCTGCCGCCCGGAATAGTTTCACTTTCAGTCATCGATTCGTTGGGAAATATATATTGCGAACGTTTGAGTTTTGTCAGAAATTTTAATTTCCCCACTGTTTCCATGCTAAGTGATAAACCTGTTTATTCCAAACGGGAGCTGGTGAATCTGGATTTCAACGTTCTTTCGCAGCAGGGAAATCCAGTGAAAGGAAACTTTGCAATTAGTGTTACTGACCAAAAAACCGTAAAACGGGATTCGTTGGCGGACAATATTATCAGTAATCTGTTGTTGACTTCAGATATCAAAGGGTATGTAGAAGAACCCGAAACTTATTTCGCAGACAATAAAGCAGCCACCAGAGAAAAAACCGATGTATTGATGTTGACTCAGGGCTGGCGGCGATTCAATACGGCAGATATTGTAAAAGCCTCGTACCAAACACCTAAATTCTATCTGGAAGCGGGACAGGTGCTTTCAGGAAAAGTAATGAACCTGTTTAATAAACCATCCAGGAAATGTGGAATAATTATGATTCCATCCTATAATTCCAGCATAAAATTAGCAAAAACTGATAGCTTGGGGCGTTATTCCATTGATGGGATTCAATTTCCGGATAGTTCATCATTTATATTAAAAGCTAAAAAGGAAAAAACGCTGGGAGACGTAGAGATAATTCCGGATTCAGATATTTTCCCTAAGCCAACCGTTTATATTCCGACGCCTCTAAAAGCCAATGTGGCTTCGGTGGAGCAGAATGAATACTTCAAACAAAGCAAGGAGAAGTACTTTACAGAGGGAGGCATGCGGGTTATTAACCTGAGTGAAGTAACCGTGAAAACTGCGAAAAAAGAAACTGAATACAACACCTATTATTCTGGAGGTGAGGATGACTTGATAACATCAGAAAAAATAAAGCAATTTCCAGGTCTAAATGTTTTTGATATTTTATCAATAACGACAACCGGTATTAGAATTGTTGGAGATCAATTTAATGGATATATAGTTTCTATACGTGGAGGTCGACCATCCGGAGGCTTGAATGGCGGTGGTCCCCTGATCTTAGTTGACGGTATAAAGATACAAGATATGAATGATTTAAAGTTTTTAAACTCAGAGGATGTGGAGTCTATTTCTGTATTTAAGGACGCAAATACAGCTATCTTTGGTACAAAAGGCTCTGATGGTGTGATTGCAATTACACTCAAGAGAGGTCAGGAGCGGAAAGCACAAAAGCCAATAAGCCTAACAACTGTTACGCCGTTAGGCTATCAAAAACCGGCAGAGTTTTATGTACCAAAATATGATGTTGACAGCGTTCGGTTGAACGATAAAGCAGATTTAAGAACTACTATTTATTGGAATCCGGAACTGGAAACGGATGATAATGGGAACGTGCACGTAAGCTTTTACACTGCTGACAAAGCCAATAATTATTCTGTTGTTATGGAGGGAATTTCAAAAAGCGGAGAGATTTGCAGGTTTACAGGTAATTTAAGGAGAGAAAATCAATAGCCAAATTTAATAAGTTGAATTATTTTGTCTTTAGTATTAAGCGATCCATTCGCGAACATAACTCCCTGAACACTTTTTCATACGTTGGCGTTGCAACACCGTTCTTTTTCCCCAGTTTCACCACACTTCCCGTAAGTCCATGGACTTCGGTATTCTTTCCTGCTTTAAAGTCGCTGTGCATAGATGCCGTAGTTTCAAACGGCAATTTTTCCAACTGATGAACTACTTTATCTATCACCGTACGATTAATTCCGGCTCCTTCGGCATTGGCTACCGCCAGCAGTTCTTCCAATACGCTCAGTAAAGTGGATTTTCGGGTTTCATCAGTCAGTAAAGCACCAAAACTAACATCGAAATAAGATGTTAATGAAGCTGTAGCCGAGATAAAGAAAAACTTAGTCCAGATTACATGCATAATGTCTTTATGATAATATGCATCAATATCCGCAGCTTTCAATAATTTTTCGAACGAAAGTAAACGCTCGTCGGTTTGCTGATGTTCATAACCAAACTGAAACCGATGCACATTGCCTGAACTTTCCACCACACCCGGCTCGTTTAACCTGCCCACAATGTAACAACAGCCCTGCCACACTTCCGTACCCGGCAACAGCGCACGTATACGATCCGAATTATCAATTCCATTCAATAGTGGAAGAATCACCGTTGATTCTCCAACCATCGGTTTTATCTGTTCCACCGTGCTATCCAAATCGTAACTTTTCGGAGTCATGATTATATAATCCGCCGTTCCTATTTCCGTCACTTTATCGGTAGCCAACGTTGGGTAAACCTGAAAAGTACCCGTTTCGGTAATGAGAGTAAGACCATTTTCCTGCATCTTTTTCAGATGTGCACCACGTGCCACAAAATAGATTTCAACATCGGGGTTATCGGCGTATTTTTTTGCCAACATTCCACCATAATACCCTCCTACTCCACCGAGCCCAACAATTACTATCTTTGTTTTCATGTTCATTTATCCTTAAAAAACTGAGTGCAAAGTTAACTAATTCTATGGAGAATACCGTAAAACAGCTGCTAAATTTATGCTGAAAACCTTATTTGTACTTTGCTTTATTTATCAATCTCAGATTGTATGAGTTTTTCGATTTCGAGGAGCTTGTCGAACGGAACGGAGTTGAGTGTGCGGGTGAGGTCCAGCACTTTTTCGGAGCGCATAAGTGGTGCAAGCGGATGGGTGGACGGGTCGTCAATGGATTTGTCGGGGACCCACTGCATGAAGTCGTTGGGTGTGCAAAGAAAGATTTCGCAGAGGCGCTCCACGTCGTCGATATTGAGTTTGCGGAAATCGTTGCGCACCACGCGGGTAGCAAATTTATCGGAGAAGCCGTGTTGTACAAGGTATTTAGCGGGAGTGTTGATGCCTCTGGCCTTAAAAAGCCGAGTGAAGTTGAAGTGTAACATAGTGATTGTTGGTATTTGAGGGTTTACGTACTGAGAATTCGTAAATTTATCGTGCAAATATAAAAAAATATCGTTGAATGCAACAACATTGTTACTAAAAACATAAATTTAGTCGTGCAATATATGAAATAAGTCGTTCATTTTATAAATGCAGTCGTAGTTCCGAATAAAATAGTCGTTATTTCACAGAAATAAGTCGTAAATTTTAAAATTGAAGTCGTAAATCTGCAAAGCACTGTCGTAGTTCTGCAAAAAGTAGTCGTGTTTTGCAAGAAAGCAGTCGTAATTCAGCAGACGGCAGTCGTAGGTAGCAAGAAAGCGGAAGCTATTCCGCACATTGCAGGAAGGGGTTACGAAACCGAAGGAGGCATTCTGCCCGCAGCAGTAAGCCAAATATACAATGCTAAAGGCAACGCGCTGCTTTAAGCTAATATATCTTTGTTGTGTGAATTAAAAAAATTAATACAATTATTGATTTTGTAAAAGAATGTTTTTATCTTTGGGGCTGAAAAAGAAATACATGACCCGACATAAGGTGGAAATAGACGAACATGATGCTCGTATACACAGGTGTTAGCAGCTATAATAAAAAAAGAAAAAGAAGTGAAACAATGAAGACTTTACAAAAAATATCATGGACGATTATTTTAATCTTCTTTTGTATTCAAGCAGATGCTCAGAATATATTCGGGAACTGGATTAAAACAAAAGTTACATACTTTGACGATACAGAATTACCAAATAATAATGCTATTAAATTCCAGTATTTGAGATACACATTTGAAAACAACAAGCTATTTATGGGTTTCGCCTTTGACGATAAAGGAACTCTTTACAACTTTGAATCAAAAGACCAAATTGTAAACATAAAAAACTCGTATGGTTATATAGTAAATAGCTTCAAGATTAATCAGCTTTCAAATAGCGAACTAATTATAGTCCAAAAAGGTAAAAATGGCTTTACCGACAATAATTGTCTTAAGTATTATTTTATCAGAGAGCAAGATTATCAAAATCAATTGCCAATTAAAAGCTCTGACATACTTTTAATAAAAAAGAATGATACCGTCTATAAAGCAACAGAAAAAATTCACGCTAAATTCTCAGGAGACAAGTCATTTCACGACTTTTGTTCTGAAAATATTCCAGAAGTAAATATAGTAATGTCTACTAACAATCTATTCTTAGCGACTTTTATAGTAAGGAGTAATGGATTAATTGACAGCGTACAGGTTTTGGAAAACATAAACAAACAATTTGAGAAACAATTTCGTAAAGCTCTTGATAAATCAAAAAAACTCTGGTTAGCTGGCGAACTTAATGGCAACAAGGTAGATGTTCAAATGAAAATTTCATTTAGATTCATTTCTTCCGACAAGTTTTTACCTAAGTATGATTATTCTCAAAAGGGGAAAGCCGCCATGAATAATTCAGATTTCACAAGAGCTCTTACATATTTTGATTTGGCATTGGAAAAAGTACCAAGTGACTATGAAAGTCTTTATTATAAAGCGATTTGTGAAATGAACCTAGGAAATAAGAACGCCGCATGTGAAGATTTAGTGAAAGTAAAACCCTTTGGGAAAATGCAAGTGGAAGAATTAATTGAAAAAAATTGCAACTAAATTACAGCTGCTAACACACGCTTTTGGGTACAGGCTGGCTGACGTACATTTAGGGTCTTTAGCAGCAAGTATCTGAACGACTATAATAAGAAATTGACTATATATCGTTGTGGGGAATCGACTTCCATGCAATTTCTTATATCGAAACTAATAAATTCATGACAGATGTATAATATAACTCTTATTGGTACTGTACATTCTGAAAATGGTCTATGTAATTCAGATAAATTACATAAAATCATCGAAGATATAAAACCTGAAGTGATTTTTGACGAATTGCCGAGCCATTCATTTGATATGTATTATAGTAACTCGATTAATATGTATTCTGCCAATGGTATTTTACTTAACCAGCATCCTTCAGAAATACCTCTTGAAGTAAAATCTATCAAAAAATACAAGCAGAACTATGACGTTAAAATTCTTCCTGTCGACATTGATATAAGACAAAGAATATCAAAATACCAAGACGAAATTTTCTTCATGTTTCTTACATTCTTTAAATACGAGGATTATAAAAAGTTAGATAATGAAAAAGTGACTTTGATGGCACGAGAAGGATTTCATTATCTCAATAGTGATAATTTTTTAGACCTTTTAGAAAGAAAGGAGATATTAGAAAAAAAAATTATTGAGTCTGAAATCCAGAAAAATAGACTACTGTATCTTTATAAACTATTTCACACAGAACAATACGATAACCGTGAAAACGCAATGCTTCAGAATATTTACAATTACAGTTTAGAAAATCAATATAACCAGGCAGTGTTTTTAATTGGAGCTGAACATAAAAAGTCTATTATGCAAAAAATTATAGAATATGAAAAGCTATTTGAGATCAAAATGAATTGGGTAATGTATAAATAAAAAACAAGCCTCTAACACACTTTTAGGTTTGCCCCGCCCCCCCCGATTATATCGCGTAGATAAATAGAGGAGTGAAGAAAAACAAAAGTTTTTTTTCAAAAAAGAGCAACTAAGCCACACAATAGAGTTCGTGCAGCAATATCAGTTTGGTTATAAACTAATAATCCTACAGCTCCCTCATTTACAAACAAGGGGCTGCAGGATTATTTTAGAAATAGCATGAAAACCGCAAAGTCTATTTACGAATCAATTTTCCGGATCCTTTGATATTCTTTTCTATATTCGGATTGCCTGAGTAAACAATAATACCGCTGCCGGTAAGCGAAACACTAAGTTTTTTTACTGCAAATACATTGGCTTTTCCGCTGCCACTCAGTTTGCAATCGACGGTTTGTGATTTCAGATCGTCCAGATATAATTCACCACTTCCGGATACTGAAACGGTAGTGCTATTGGCAACACCATTTAGTTTTATACGGCCGCTGCCGGAAATGTGAAGCTTGATGTCTTGATAACTCTCATGAGTTAGTGCTGAAATATTACCACTACCGGAAACGCTTAGTTCTTTAATGGTATTGAGATTATTGATTTTCACGTCTCCGCTACCTGATATTTTGACAGAAAAAAAAGCTCCGGGAACTGTAATTTTAATTTTGGCTACACTGTTGCGTATAGATATGTTCGGTTTTGTGCCTATTGTCAACGTGCTGTTGTCTTTCGTAAATTTATACAAATCTATCAGATTCTCGTAATCGGTCAGCACAACCGAGAAAGTGTTACTGTTGCTTATCTCTACATTTGCAGAAGAAGCAAGAACAACGGAATTAAAGTCTGCTACATTTATAACACGAGAAACGATCTTTCCTGAGCCATTGAAATTTACGGCATTAACAGAGAAGAAAAACAATGTCAGAAAACCTGATAAAATTAATAATTTTGATTTCATAATTTGAATGTTTTGAGATTTGAGTGTATAAACTAAAGACGTACAAAGAAAAATTTTATTACATCGGATTTCAAAAGAAAAAACACATTTAACTATTATATAATACTGCAAAGGGTAAATTCCCAGTTGTTGTTATCTGTCTGAATCCGACAAACGGGATTAATTCATTGCTCAGACAGTATATTTCCTGAAATAATTCAGCTAACAGTGCAATTCCCTGCCTTCGCAGAGATATATAATCAATGGTTGTTTGCGCAAGAAAGTGTGGTCAGATACAATAATGTTTCGCCATTTTGAGGTAGGAAATCACACTTGAAAGAGTAAAAACAGAAAACGGACTTACCATTGAGGTAAGTCCGTTTTCTTTAAGCCCCTTTAGGGGTTTGAGGTTCTTAGTCGGCCAACAAAATTTCCAAAATAGTGCAGGCAGCTTTAGCTACCGGACTACCCGGGCCAAAGATGGCAGCTACACCGGCTTTGTAAAGGAAATCATAGTCTTGCGCAGGGATAACTCCACCGGCAATAACGATAATGTCTTCACGACCCAGTTTTTTCAATTCTTCCATTACTTGTGGAATCAATGTTTTATGACCGGCAGCCAATGATGAAACACCTAATACATTAACGTCATTTTCGACCGCTTGTTTAGCAGCTTCGGCAGGAGTTTGGAACAATGGTCCCATGTCCACGTCGAATCCACAGTCGGCATAACCTGTAGCTACTACTTTAGCACCACGATCGTGACCATCCTGACCCATTTTAGCGATCATGATACGAGGACGACGACCTTCTTTCTTGGCAAATTTCTCTGTCAATTCACAAGCTTTAATGAAGCTTGCATCATTTTTAGTTTCTGATGAGTACACGCCTGAAATTGTTCTGATTGTTGCTTTATAACGTCCTGCAACTGCTTCGCAGGCATCTGATATTTCACCCAATGAAGCACGCACGCGGGCAGCTTCAACGGCAAGTTCGAGTAGGTTACCGTTTCCGGTTTTAGCACATTCTGTAATGGCAGCCAATGCTTTTTGAACATCAGCTTCATTACGGTTAGCACGAAGTTGTTTCAAGCGTTCGATTTGTTGAATACGAACAGCTGTATTATCCACTTCCAAAATATCAATCGGAGCTTCTTTTTCCAAACGATATTCGTTCACACCAATAATTTTTTGTGAACCGGAGTCGATACGAGCCTGAGTACGTGCAGACGCTTCTTCGATACGCATTTTTGGAACACCGGTTTCGATAGCCGCAGCCATACCACCCAGTTTTTCAACCTCTTCGATCAATGCCCAGGCTTTCTCTGCTATTTCATTGGTCAATGTTTCTACATAATAAGAACCTGCCCATGGGTCAACTTCCTTAGTAATGTTTGTTTCTTGTTGAATATAGATTTGAGTATTACGGGCAATACGAGCCGAGAAATCGGTTGGCAATGCAATCGCTTCGTCCAATGCATTGGTGTGAAGTGATTGAGTGTGACCCAACGCTGCAGCCATAGCTTCGATACAAGTACGACCAACGTTGTTGAACGGATCTTGTTCGGTCAATGACCAACCAGAAGTTTGCGAGTGAGTACGTAAAGCCAGTGATTTTGGGTTTTTAGGGTTGAATTGTTTTACGATTTTTGCCCACAACATACGTGCAGCACGCATTTTGGCAATTTCCATAAAGTGATTCATACCGATAGCCCAGAAGAATGACAAACGTGGAGCAAACGAGTCAATATCCATTCCGGCATTTACTCCGGCACGAAGGTATTCAAGTCCGTCGGCCAACGTGTAAGCTAACTCAATATCGGCAGTTGCACCAGCTTCCTGCATGTGATAACCTGAGATAGAAATAGAGTTGAACTTAGGCATTTTTTGAGAAGTAAACTCAAAAATATCAGCGATAATTTTCATCGAAAATTTAGGTGGGTAAATATAAGTATTACGCACCATAAATTCTTTCAAAATATCGTTCTGGATTGTTCCGGCCATTTCTTCCAGTTTAGCACCTTGTTCCAAACCTGCATTGATATAAAATGCAAGGATAGGAAGTACCGCACCGTTCATAGTCATAGAAACCGACATCTTATTCAATGGAATACCATCGAACAACACTTTCATATCTTCAACCGAGCAAATTGATACACCCGCTTTACCAACGTCACCAACCACACGTTCGTGATCAGCATCGTAGCCACGGTGTGTTGGCAAGTCGAAAGCTACAGACAAGCCTTTTTGTCCGGCAGCCAGGTTTCTAAGATAAAATGCATTTGATTCTTCAGCAGTAGAGAATCCGGCATATTGACGGATAGTCCAGGGTTGCATGGCGTACATTACTGAGTAAGGTCCGCGCAAGTAAGGAGGAAGTCCGGCAGCATAGTTCAAATGCTCCATACCTTCCAAATCATCTTTTGTATAAAAAGGCTTTACCGGAATTAATTCGGCAGTAAGCCAGCTGCTGTCAGCCTGCTGTGCAGTAGATGCTGCAACGTTTTTAATATCTATATTTTTGAAATTTGGTTTCATATTGTTTTAGTTACGAGTTACAAGTTACAAGTTACGAGTTACAAATAGTAAACAGGTTAACAAGTAAACAAGTACACAGTTATTTACAATTAATTGAAAAGCAGAATTACTTAATTCCTAATTTGCTGTTAAACGTTTTCAACATATCAAGCACATTGGTTTTTACATTTACGAAATATTCAATTCCAATTGCTTTCAAGTCATCTGTA
>Ga0302286_10001303_pt1 | contig 18705 bp, 18 predicted proteins | sample III_Fen_E2_3_FD_198765 | JGI IMG/M metagenome (GOLD analysis project Ga0302286, IMG submission 198765) | Peat permafrost microbial communities from Stordalen Mire near Abisko, Sweden - III_Fen_E2_3 | ecosystem: Environmental > Terrestrial > Soil > Wetlands > Permafrost | place: Sweden: Abisko...
GATTTCCTCATTAACCGAAGAAGCGATCCGGGAGGGATTTTCTAAGTTGAAGGACCAGAGTGAATTCCAGTCACTCTATGAAGCTGGTTTGTCACGTGCCATTGGCGACTGGTTGCTGGGTATGAATTCCACTCGCCTTTACACGTTGAAATACGGTAAAAACCGCCAGGTATTATCCATCGGAAGGGTACAAACCCCTACACTGGCATTGATTGTAAACCGTCAACTTGAAATTGAGAACTTTAAACCCGAAGCTTATTGGGAATTGAAGACTGTGTACCGCGATACTGTTTTCTCTGCCTCCAAAGGACGGTTTAACTCGGTGGAAGAAGGAACTAACTTCCTGGACACAGTCCGTACTGCTGATTTTGTTGTTACGGATATTACGACCAAAAAAGGAAATGAATCTGCTCCCCGGCTCTTTGACCTAACCTCCCTGCAGGTTGAATGCAATAAAAAATATGGCTTCTCGGCCGATGAAACCCTGAAACTCATTCAGAGCCTCTACGAAAAGAAAATTACTACGTATCCCCGTGTAGATACTACCTACCTAACGGATGACTTATATCCAAAAATTCCGGATATTCTCAAAGGACTAAAGGAGTATGACTTACTGACCAAGCCCCTGTTGGCAGGGAAACTCCCTAAAACGAAGAAGGTATTTGATAATTCAAAAGTGACCGATCACCATGCCATCATTCCTACCGGAGTAAATCCTACGGCGCTCAGCGATCCTGAGAAAAAGGTATTCGACCTGATCGCCCGCCGTTTCATTGCCAACTTTTACCCTGAATGTAAAATCTCTACTACGACTGTATTGGGAGAAGTGAGCGATATTGAATTTAAAGTCAACGGGAAACAAATCCTCGATCCGGGCTGGAGGATTGTTTTTGCCAAAGCTGTTGCCGAGGATAAAGAAGGGGAAGAAGAGGATGAATATACCCTGCCTATCTTTGTGAAAGGGGAAAATGGTCCTCATGTGCCGACATTAGCCGAGAAATGGACTTCCCCACCTAAACCATTTACAGAAGCTACTTTGTTAAGGGCTATGGAAACAGCAGGTAAGCTGGTGGATAATGATGAATTACGCGATGCCCTCAAGGAAAATGGTATCGGACGTCCATCTACCCGTGCTGCCATTATTGAAACCTTGTTTAAGCGCGATTATGTCCGCAAGGAAAAGAAAAACCTGATAGCCACCAATACAGGCGTTGATTTGATCCAGGTCATTCAGGAAGATCTGCTTAAATCGGCAGAGCTTACCGGATTGTGGGAAAAGAAACTGCGTCAGGTGGAACGGGGTCAATATGCTGCCAAAGACTTCCTGGATGAGCTAAAAGCTATGGTGACTGAAATTGTTTTTAATGTCAAGAGTGATAACCGCCGGCCGGGGGAAGCGGCACTAACTAACCCGTCACTTCCGTTGAAAGGTTCGCTGGAAGGAAGTGTTTGCCCTAAATGCGGCAAAGGCACTTTATTGAAAGGCAACGCCGCCTATGGGTGCAGTGAATGGAAGAACGGTTGTGACTATCGGGTTCCGATGTGATAAGATGGTGAGGTGTTGATGAGTGAATTAAGTGTGCAATGCGATATCGTCGATTTATCAGTAGTGAAACTAATTGTATTTCTGCATCGTCTGACCGGCTTGTGGTTTTTATTCTTAATTACTTATTGTATCTTTGCACTTCTCTTTATTAAAATACTTACATGACTTATCAAACATATACTCTTTCCAACGGCCTACGAATCATTCACAAACCCGATACTACCGCTGTTACCTATTGTGGGCTGGTGATCAATACCGGTTCCCGTGATGAACTGGAGAATGAACAGGGAATGGCTCATTTCATTGAACACATGCTCTTCAAGGGTACTGATAAACGACGTTCAGGCCATATCATCAACCGCCTCGAAAATGTAGGTGGTGAATTAAATGCCTATACTTCCAAAGAAGAAACGGTGGTGTATGCCATTGTCCTGAATGAGTACTTCGACCGGGCTATGGAGCTTATTTTCGATATTGCATTCCACTCCACCTTCCCTCAAAAAGAAATCGAAAAAGAAGTGGTTATTATCCTGGATGAAATTCAATCGTATAAAGACAGTCCTTCCGAACTGATCTTTGATGATTTTGAGGAAATGATCTTTGCCCATCACCCTATTGGTCATAATATTTTAGGCAAACCTGAATTGTTGGAAAAATATGCTACCGCTGATGCCGTTCGTTTTGTAAAGAAACATTATAAGCCCGAAGAAATGGTGTTTTTTGTATTGGGCGACCTGAACTTCAACCAACTGACCCGTATGGGCGAAAGATACCTGAAAAAGGAAACTTTCATTAAAGATTCTGTCCTGCGTACTTCTCCAACTTCCTATCAGCCTGTCCGGAACGAGATTGATAAGAATACTCATCAGGTGCATTTCATGCTCGGGAACCGGGCATACGATATGTTTCACCCCAATCGTCTGGGAATGTATCTGTTGAACAATATCCTCGGTGGCCCCGGAATGAACAGCCTGTTGAATCTCTCCTTGCGCGAAAAGCATGGACTGGTTTACAATGTCGAATCAAATTACCAACCGTTTACCGATACCGGTATGTGGAGTGTGTACTTTGGCTGTGATACAGAGAATGCTACCCGGTGTGAACAACTGGTGATGGCTGAACTGCAAAAGCTTCGTGAACAACCTTTGTCGGAAAATGCATTAAAGAAATACAAACTGCAACTCACCGGGCAAATGGCTATTTCGTCCGAGCAAAAGGAGAATTTCGCTCTTAGTCTGGGTAAGAGTTTCATGCGGTACGGTAAGATTGAAGGACTGGATTCAGTAAAGAAACGTATAGAAGCGATTACTCCTGAGCAATTGCAGGAAATAGCCATTGAAATGTTCGATCCCAAAGAGCTATCGGTATTGATTTACCGTTAATAACAAGGAATAATATAGGATTGGAAACCAACTTTTTCATGCTGGAAATTGTTATGGTGATCAATCTTGTAAATTTGAAAACTATGAACTTAGAAGAATATATCACAGCTCATTCGGATGCTGAACCTGAATACCTGGCTAAACTAAACCGGATAACGCATTTAAGGATGATCAATCCCCGCATGCTATCCGGGCATTTCCAGGGAAGGGTGTTGACCATGTTTTGCCACATGATCCAACCTAAAGTAGCCCTGGAGCTTGGTACCTTTACGGGCTATTCAGCTATCTGTCTGGCGGAAGGAATGCCTCAGGACGGTATATTGCATACCATAGATTACGATGATGAACTGGAGAACTTCCTGAAAGGTGTTTTTGAAGCTTCCGGTCAGGGGCACAAAATTAAACTGCATATCGGTGATGCACTTGCTCTGATTGAAAAGATGAATGAAATCTTTGACCTGGTGTTTATCGATGCTGATAAGGAAGAATATATGGCCTATTACGAAGCCATCCTTCCCAAAGTCCGACCCGGTGGCTATCTGTTGGTCGACAACACCTTGTGGGATGGCAAAGTGCTTAAAACTGTCGATCCGAAAGACAAGGAAACCATTGCCATTATGAAGTTCAATGAATTCATTGCAAAGGATACACGTATCGAAAAAGTGTTGTTGCCTGTTCGGGATGGCTTGACGCTGATCAGAAAAATTAGTTAATTAGTTGATTGCAATTGCTGATAGAATCATAGACTGCTAACTATCGTGATTCGATGTGAAAGTCTCTCATCCAATTGTAAATTGTAAATATTTAAATTGTAAATATAAGATGTTTATCTACGAATTAGAATTTAAAGTCCGTGACTACGAATGTGATTTGCAGGGTATCGTAAATAATTCTGTCTACCAGAACTACCTGGAACACACCCGACATGAATTCCTGCTGGATAATGATGTCAGTTTTGACTTGTTGCATCAACAGGGCGTGGATGCGGTAGTAGCACGTATTGAAATGCAGTATAAAACTCCTCTTCGGTCCGGTGATGAATTTATATCTAAACTTTATGTGGCTAAGGAAGGTATAAAATATGTGTTTCACCAAACCATATTCCGCAAGAGTGATAATAAAGTATGCCTGAAGGCAAAGGTTGATACCGTGGTGCTTATTCAGGGCAAACTGTCAGCCTCACATCCACAGTTGGAAAAACTGATTACAGCCATCAACCAACACTCGGATGAGAAGAGTTGAGCATACAGCATGTATGTCAGCCTAAGAAAAAGGACTGCCGTTACAACAATTCCCGCAGGTTGCGTGTTTAACCGATAAAGAATAGAATTTTTTTAATAATATATACCGGGTGAACTGTACCAGTTGTTCACCGATAATTATACTCTGATGAATGAATTTTTAGAAAAAGAAGAAAACATTGTCCGAATGCTTAAGACTGTATTCGATCCCGAGATTCCTGTAAACATTTACGATCTGGGACTTATTTATAAAATTGACCTTGCCGAAGATGGCCATCTGACTATTGACATGACCCTTACAGCTCCCAGCTGTCCTGCTGTTGACTTCATTGTCGAAGATGTACGTATGAAGACTGAAGGACTAATGGGTATCACCAGCGTGGATGTGAATATTGTTTATGAACCTGCCTGGGATAAAAGTATGATGAGTGAAGAAGCTCAGCTTGAATTGGGCTTTCTCTAGTAGGTAGTCGGTAGAAAAAAAGTAAGTAGTAAAAGATTTGAAATTTTACCCGTAAGAAATACAAGCTGGAACCATAAGTAACAAATAGCTACATATTACATACTACTTTCTATTACTACCTCCTTTTACCTACTACTAACGACCTACTACCTACTACCCACTACCTACTATTCACTACAAACTACCTACTAATCATGGTCTATTTTATTTCCGATGCCCATTTGGGTTCGCTTCTTGTCAAAAACCCTCGTGAGCATGAGAAGAAAGTTGTCGATTGGCTGGATAGTATCAAGCACGATGCCACTGCCATTTACCTGTTGGGGGACATGTTTGATTTCTGGTTTGAATATCGTACCGTTGTACCCAAGGGCTATGTCCGCTTTTTAGGCAAGCTGGCTGAATTGACCGATTCCGGCATTGAAATTCACTTCTTTATCGGTAACCACGATATCTGGACTTTTGGCTATCTGAGGGATGAAGTTGGACTTATCATTCATAAGGAGCCTTATACTGTGCAGTTGGGCAGCAAACGCTTCTTCATGGCGCACGGTGATGGGTTGCATGCTGAAGACCGTGGATTTGAAATCATTCGTAAAGTATTCCATAGCAACACTGCCCAGAAACTGTTCCGCTTAATACCTGCCCAGTTAGGGCAGCAGTTCGGGTATAACTGGTCGAAGCATAACAGGGAGAAAATCATGCATGACGATAATAAGTTCAAGGGGGAAGATAACGAAAGTCTGGTAATATATGCCAAAAAGTACTTCGAAACCCATGACGTGGATTTTATGATCTTTGGTCACCGGCATGTCGCTCTTGACTTACAGGTGAAAAACAATAAAAGGGTGGTGATACTCGGTGACTTTGTCGGTATCTTCTCCTATGGTAAGTTTGATGGGGAAAATTTCCAACTGGAATATCTGGATTAACATAGATAATATATTATCCGTGCAAATCATTTCCCCGTGGCTTTATACGCCAACGCAAACATCTTCATTTGTTTCACCATAGCCAGCAATCCGTTTGAGCGGGTAGGAGAAAGGTGTTCGTGCAGTCCTATTTTATCGATAAAATACAATTCGGTGTTGATGATTTCATCCGGTGTATGGCCCGAAAGTACCTGTATCAGCAATGACACCAGTCCTTTTACCAGTATGGCGTCACTTTCGCCCTTGTAAGTAATGATTCCGTCATGAATTTCTGCGTCCAGCCATACGCGGCTCTGGCATCCTTCTATGATGTTCTGGGGGTTCTTCTGCTTCTCGTCCAATGGCTCCAGAGAGTTTCCCAAATCAATAAGCAACGAGTATTTATCCATCCAATCGTCAAACTGGCTGAAATCTTCAATAATATTGTCCTGTAACTGGTTAATTGTCATGTTTGAAAAGTTTGATGTTTGAAAGGTTTGAAAAGTTTGATGTTTAAAAGGTTTGAAGGGTTTGACGTTTGAAGGGTTTGAAATGATATAACTTTTCCAAAGTTCCGAACTTGGGAAAAGTTTATTTTTTATCTTTTTATTTATATCACGAAGGTCATTTCGCAAAGCTAATATCTTCACTCATTCCTCATTCCTCGTTCCTATCTCAGCATTCCCACCACCCTTTTTAATGCTACGATAAATGCATCGATTTCTTGAGTGGTATTGTAAAATGCAAATGATGCCCTGACTGTTCCCGGGATGCCGAATGAATCAATCAGCGGTTGTGCACAATGGTGACCGGTACGTACGGCGATTCCCAGTTTATCCAGCAACATACCCACGTCGTAAGGGTGTATATTACCCACCAGGAATGAAATGACCGAACTCTTCTCTGCGGCGGTACCAAAGATCCGCATGCCTTCTATTTCCAACAGTTTTTCGGTGGCATAGGTCATTAGGTCATGTTCGTGGGAAGCTATGTTTTCCAGTCCGATAAGCTGTACGTAACGTATAGCTTCCGCCAATGCCGTGGAGCCGATATAGTCAGGTGTTCCTGCTTCGAATTTGAAAGGAATCACGTTATAGGTCGTTTTCTCGAAGGTCACGGTGGAGATCATCTCGCCACCTCCCTGGTAAGGAGGGATCGCGTTTAGCCATTTTTCTTTCCCGTAAAGTACCCCGATACCTGTCGGTCCGTATATTTTATGTGCAGAGAATACGTAAAAATCCGCGTCCAGGTCCACTACGTTCACTGCAATATGTGGCACTGCCTGTGCCCCATCCACCAATACCGGGATCTCTTTTTCATGTGCCACCCGGATAATCTCCTTCACCGGGTTGATAGTTCCCAGCACATTCGAAACATGCGCTATCGATACCAACCGCGTTTTTTCGTTCAGCAGGCTTTTATATGCCTCCATGTCCAGTTCGCCCTTTTCGTTGATCGGGATCACCCGCAGTTTCATGCCTTTGCGTTCGCACAGCATTTGCCAGGGCACTATGTTGGAGTGATGCTCCATCATGCTGATCAGGATTTCATCCCCTGCCTGGCAGAACGCATCACCAAACGAAGTAGCCACCAGGTTGATGGCCTCGGTGGTGCCGCGTGTAAAGATTATTTCTTCCCGTTTGCCTGCCTGCAGGAAGTCAGCCACGGTAGTCCGTGCCTCCTCGTGTGCTTCCGTGGCTTTCTGGCTCAGGTAATGCACTCCTCGGTGGATATTGGCGTTCAGGTGGTAGTATCCATGTTCAATCCTCTCCACCACGCAGCGTGGTTTCTGGGTGGTAGCGGCATTATCGAAATATATCAGGTCCTTGTCGTATACTTTGTCTTCCAGGATCGGGAAATCAGCCCGTATATGTTGAAGTTCTTTCTTGTCCATATCGTTAAAACTCTTTAAAAGCCTTTTTGTTCGGCAAAAGTACGTTTTTTTTGAAATGTGGGCAAATAAACTGCCACAGGAATCGGGTATCATTCTCATCCTGTCACTATCCTGTCGTCATCCTATCACTAGTAAGCATTAAATAATCCATTTATGGCCCAATAATGTTCCATATATATTCCATCTCTTTATAAGTATGGAATATATATGGAACATATATGGGATATATATGGAACATATATGGAATATCTGTATCATCGTGTCGATATGGTAGTGATATGATACCATTCAAAATTCAGAGTGAATCCATTCAAAGTGCAGATTCCCGACTGTAATCTGGAAAAGCGTGGTAGGCAGAATCCGGCAGGTTGTAAACTGCCCGGGGAACAAGGGTGAACAACTTGTGCATGCTGTCCCGAGGTTAAAACTTTGGGTTACTACATCAGGCGTGCTACGGCATTCACTTTATGAATAATGAAAATTTCGTAGGAACGACCGGTATTGTAGCTATGTATTTTATTCCACGGCATGTTGGCATTGATATTTATAATGGAAATCAGTACAATCGATAGGAAACGAAAGGGAATACATTTATTGAAAGCCGGTTGAATGTTTGATTTGTGATTTTCAATTCACATTATAAATTTTAAATAGTTTTTTATTATATTTGTCCCCTCTAAGTTTCTGATGAAAAGGAACTAAAGAGAACTTTCAGCACTTCTCACCAGGCTGTGAAAAGTGGAATAAATCAGACACTTCAATTCGTATTCATCTTAATAACTTAAGTTCTATGAAAAAGACTGGTCTATTATTTCTATTGGCGTTATGCCAGTTCTGTTTCCTCCACGGGCAGGAAGCCTACAAACAGAATTTCCTGGATTTATGCAAGAGTCTTCCCGAGATTAAGACCTGCGAAGACAGTTATAAATTTACGCAGTGTGCTGACGATGTATGCAGTGACTACAAAGATGCCGTGGCCAACATGACGGCAGCCTTAAAAGACCTGATAAACGCCCAACTTGCTGCAAATAATTCCATGACGATAGCTTCTCCGATGGGGAATATGACTCCCGAGCGGGCAAAGGACCTGGCAGAGAAGATGAAAAAGATGTCCCCTGACGAAAAGCAGCAATGGGCGATGCAATATGCGCAGGGTATGATGAGTAATGCTCCTGCTGCCCGGGTGAACAAGGATATCGATAACGCGGTGGTGAATGATGCTGTGGAATATGTCACCGGCAGGCTGGAAGAGGAAATGACCGAACGCTCCAAGCCGACTGAAGTCACGGAAACACTGATGTCGATAGAGAACAGATACTTACCGCAAAAAGATGCCCTGCTTAAGTCTTTCCAAATAACTTCAGGAGTGAACCATGACCCGGCTTCATCAAGTCCGTATATCTTCGGGGAAGCCACTGATGCACAAATAGCCAGATACAACAAAGCCCTCGGCGATTGGAAAAAGAATATCCTGGTGGTATACAATGCCGAACTGAAGGAGAAATTGGACTATGTGAGGACTAAGACCCGGGAGCTGATAACGAAGTACCGCACCACGGAAGAAAAAATCGGGGAGACGGATTACGGGGATATTGCCGCAGAACCAGTGAATAAAAGCCATTTGTACAATGCCCATAAAGCTGTATTGGAGAAAGTGATGGGAATCTATTCCACTTTTGACTCTATCCTGAGGGATTATTCCGCCCGATACAGTCATTTGCAACTTAAATAAATGAGTCATTCTACCTCTCGTTTCCTAACGAGGGATTACTGTCAGTCTAACTACATTCTGATTAACGTTGAAGCGTAAAAGCAGTTACTTCCTCGTTTGGAAACGAAGGGAAGCTGGAATCTCGCGGTTCTTTATTGCAAGTGCCTGCACCGCATTATTGAAAACCGTTCAGACAGCAAGGTCCAGACGTTTTTTTTGATTTATACATTCTATAATTTTACATAAAATAATTTTATCAACTGTTTGTTGAGTTAAAAAGAGTTTGTACTTTTGGTGCGTAAATAAGCAGGAGTGGGAGTGAAGATATAAAGTGCACAAAGAATCCCACTTGAGGATTTCTACTTCTATCCTGGTTTAAGTTTCAGCTAACCAATGAAGTTTACAATAATAAGGACTATCTCCGGAAAGGCTGAATTACACATTTCTAAAAATAACAACAAAAAACAAACGTATGAAACAAATTGAAAAACTATCAGAAAATGCATATTACACGGCTGTAAATATCGGTAATTTAGAGGATGTCATGGATTATACACTGGTTCATCCGGTGAGTAAAAGGGTTCTTGAAGGCAAAGTGTTTATCAAGGATGCCACCAAGGCAACAAGTACCGAGATCTCGTTTAATTCACTTCCTCCCCGGACAGAACAACCCTATTTTCATATTCACAAAAAAAACGAAGAAACCTATATCATTTTAAAAGGTACGGGGTTTTTCCAGGTTGATGAGGACTGTTTTGACATCAAAGAAGGCAGTGTAATACGGGTTGCCCCACAAGGAAAACGTGGCATCCGCAATTCCTCGGACGATACCATGATCTATATGGTCATTCAGGCTAAAGAAAATTCACTGGAAGAGCACACTACCGAAGATGGAGTGAGGCTTCCCTTCGAACCGAAATGGTAATAAACAATTAAAACTTTTTCCAAGGTTGATCTCTGTGCCAGGATTGTTATTGCAAAAGGGTTTAAGACAAACAATTTTGAATAAAACAGCTAAGTACATGACAAAAAACAATAATGACAAAAAAGATTTATATTGAGTAACTTACAAAGCAAAGACTAACCACCAAAGTCACAAAAGAATCACAAAACAATTAGATTTTACAAGAAAGAACACAAAAGATGAAAATACAAAAAGTATTTAAAATCTGATATTAAAAACTGAAGGTTCTTATGTGTTCTTAGTATTGACTTTTGTGGTGATGTTTTGCTTTAATATATTTGTTTTGTGTCTGTTGGTGATGATACTATTTTTTGTCATGTACTAAAATAAAACAGACATAAAAGCCTACAAGAGTACCTGTTACGGGGATTAACTGTCTGTTTAAGTATAAATTAACAGGATAAGCGTTAAAACATCTGAGAGTTTCGTGTGTTATTGTTGTAACAATGGCCATTTAAATTCTTATTGCCATTTTCATAGTACAATCACTACACTGCATGAAACTTAAAAAAAAAACAAGAAGTCTATTTATCATCCTGGCCACAGGAATTGTTTTACTGACTTATTCTTCTCTGGAAACCAGATGGGTTAAAATCACCCGGGTTACTATTAAATCGCACGATATACCTCCATCCTTTGATGGAAAACGGATTGTATTTGTATCCGATATTCATCATGGTGCAGCTCTGTCCAGGGAAAGGGTTGTAACACTCGTACAACGGATCAACGACTTACAACCGGACATCATTATACTGGGTGGGGATTATATTTCCCTGAAAGAGCAATATATCGAACCTGTATTCACAGAATTAGGTAAACTAAAAAGCAAATATGGAGTTTTTGGAGTGATGGGTAATCACGATTATTTTGTCAATGGCGATTTGTCCAAGAAAATGATGGTCCGAAACGGGATCAGGCAATGTGATAACAAGTCGTATTGGGTAAAGATAAACAGGGATAGTATAAAAATAGGAGGGGTTGATGATCCGGAAGGGGCTGTGCAGGTATTGGACAGTACGATTCACGATGTACACCCGAAGGATTTTTGTATCTTAATATCACACCAACCAGAGTATATCAAGAAAATGAATACTGATCTGGTTGATTTAACGCTTTCAGGACATACGCATGGTGGTCAGGTGACTTTCTTTGGTTTATGGGCACCTATTCTTCCTACTGATAATGGAATATGGGCAAGTATATCGCTTACAGGAGAAGGCCAGCAATACAGCTATGGACTTTATCAACGCAAACCCAATATGCAATCGTATATCACTTCCGGAATTGGTACGCGATTTCCACATTTCCGCTTCTTTCGAAGACCAGAGATTGCCGTCCTGGAATTAAAACGAAAATAAACCTGCTGACACACCCTGGTATGTAGCTGTGGGTTACCGGTATTGGACGTAAACGATGTATCCTGCCACATGAAACAACTGAAAAGGCTATTTTTGTTCCTCTATTCCATGCTCTTCTGCGTACTGGTATCCTGTAGTGGTGCCGGCAAGTCGAACGGAATAATCAAGTCAGTCGAAAAAACCGACAGCTGCAACCTGAATTCCAAAAACACCTATGAAGTGTATATACCCCAAAGGAACAATGCGGATGACAAGTTGCCGGTAGTGGTAATCATCGATGCGCATGGAAATGGTCAGTTTGCCCTGAATAATTTTAAACGGGCAGCTAATCAGTATCCTGCAATACTCATTGCCTCCAACCTGATTAAAAACGGCTTTTCAGGGTATAAATCAGCTATCCAGACTTTGATGGATGATGTCCGTCACAAATACCCGATAAATGAGATTGTTTATATGACCGGCTTTTCCGGAGGTGCACGTATGGTACTTGATTATGGGCTGACACATCCCTTGAATGGCTTGATCATGTGCGGGGCATTAGCCAATGCAGATCAGATCAATACACTCCGTTGTCCTGTCATAGCCATTTCAGGAATGGACGATTTTAATTTTATGGAAACCGCCCAATACCTGTTTCAGGAACAATCAACTCCGGCTAACCTGAAGATTGAATTGACCAATGCTTCCCACAGCTGGCCTGATAGCCTGATGCTGTCCAATGCATTGGGTTTCCTAAGCTTCACGGGTGAAGGTGCAGATATAGCCTTCCGGAATGAGCCTTCATTAAAGAATTTTTGTCAGCATCAACTAGCAAGGATCAATTCGCTGAAACAACAAGGGGACTTTCTGAAAGCAGTGCTGGTTGCCCGCAATATGGCTTTCGATGGACCATTTAGCAGTTATGTAAATTTTGATTCTATCTTCCTGGCATTAAAGACCCACCCAAACTATATAAGCCAGTTGAGTCGACTGAAGAAATGCCTACAATATGAAACAGGCGCACGTCAAGGCTATGTAGATGCTTTCCAGACCAAAGATACACTGTGGTGGAAAACCGAAATCAGAACAACGGAGTATAAAATCCAAACGGAACAAGATTCGTATTCAAAGGATATGTACCGTAGAATAAAAGGCTTTTGGGGAATTGCCTGTTATTCGCTTTGTAAACAAGCCCTCCACCCGCAAAATGCAGAAGCGTTGACTAAGATCCTGTACGTTTACCGGATGCTGGAACCGGAGAACCCGGATATGCTTTACTTTTCGGCCTTTCCTCCTTTGTGGGCAGGAAATAATGAAACTACTCTTTCCACCCTTAAAAAAGCACTGAAAGCAGGCTTCTCAGACAGAAGTCAACTGAAAAATGACTTTCCGGAATCCATCACCACGAAGCTGTAAAGTCTGCCTGCATCGATGCTATCCCAAAAAGGATCACATCCACCGAACTACCCAGGTTAAAGGCTTACAACCTCTCTTGAATCTCATCCTTAAATTTCAACAAAGCTATAATCAGCAAGATCAGTAAACTTTCAATTGAAAAAAATCGTTATGTTTGTATCATTTTATACGGATTACAATGACCCCACAAGAACAGAGTAAAAGTGAATATCTTGCACGTATCAATCGTGTGATGGAATACCTGGAACGCCATATTGATCAGACGGTTAATTTGGTCACTATGGCTGAAATAGCACGCTTTTCACCTTTTCATTTTCACAGGATATTCACCTTGCTGGTGGGCGAAACACCTGCTAACTTTTTACTGCGCAACAATTGAAAGACTATCCGCGAAAAACTATTAGCGACATTGCATTCGATTGTGGATTTAGTAGTGTTTCTTTGTTTAGCCGGACATTCCGTAAGCATTTTGAACTGAGCGCCAAAGAATACCGGATGTCTGAACAACCATTCATGGTGAAAGATGGCGTTTATTATAGCAAGATTGGTCAACCGATGAGCAAGAAAAGTAAAATATATTTTGTTGGAAATGAAGAACTTTGTCCTGATCAATTTAAACAATTCATGATTATGGAAACAAAAGTTATTGTTAAAGAAATGCCTGACATGCAAGTGATTTATTGCCGTCACATGGGAGCTTTTAATCAAATCGGACAAGCATATGGTAAGCTAATGCAATTTGCAGGACCTCGCGGTTTACTCAATACGCCCGATGCCAAAACACTGACCGTTTACCACGACGACCCTTCAGTTACTGAAATTGAGAAGGTGCGTCAGAGTGCATGCCTGGTTGTACAGGGTGATGTGAAAGTGGAAGGTGAAATAGGTAAAATGACCGTTTCGGGAGGAAAGTATGCTGTTGGACATTTTGAAATAGGAGAAATCGAGTTCGAGAAAGCATGGAACACCATGTGCCTTTGGCTTACGGAAAGTGGTTATGAACCCGGAGAAGGTTATCCATACGAGTTATATTACAACGACCACACGAAACACCCGGAGCATAAATTTATTCTGGATATTTGCATCCCGGTAAAAAACCTTTAGGGTATTATTCTGAGATCCGATTGAGAAATAATGTAGAATGCTGTCTATGAACTGAAAGCGCACAGGAAGAATGACTCTTTAACGCAAAGACGATTATCCCTACCAGTTGGGATAATCGTCTTTGGGAACCGGATTTTCACCCGGCTATTCTTTAGCAGATCTTGCAGATCTGTACTGTAAAGTAAACTTGTGAGAAGGTTCTATTACCAGCTTATTGGGAAATAGTCTTTCAGAAACTGCCCACTCCAGTGTTTGCCTGTATTGATCCCATCAATAAACGGATCACACACCCGGGCAGCACCATCTACAATATCCAGAGGTGGTTGAAAATCGTGCAGGTCTTGTTTATGTTTTGATAACTCTGCCGGATCTTCGTCTGTAACCCATCCTGTATCGACAGCATTCATAAAGATACCATCCTTAGCCAGATCACTGGCAGAAGTATGAGTGAGCATGTTGAGAGCTGCTTTCGCCATATTGGTATGCGGATGCCTGTCAATTTTATTGAATGTGTGGAACTTGCCTTCCATGGCAGAAACATTCACAATGTGTTTGTGCCCTGTATAATCTTTCCGCATCAAGGCGATTAACCTGTTACAGAGGACAAAGGGTGCAATGGAGTTCACCAACTGTACCTCCATCATTTCAACCGGCTCTATCTGCCCCAGTTTCAGACGCCAACTGTTGGTCTTTCTTAAATCAACCTGTTGAAGGTCCACATCCAGTTTGCCTTCAGGGAAAAGCTCCACTGCTTCGTTTGAGTTATCAAAACTATAGGGTATCTGTGACAGTTGAGCTGACGACTTAATGCCAATCCCGGGAGTCCGGACATTCCATCGTACTGTCATTGGTTTATCCGTATCAGGACCTAATCCGTTAAATGACTCTATTTCGACTATACACTGTTGATGATGCTGAAGTAACAATTGCACATCAGCCGAATGTTTATGGAAAGGAAGTGACTCGTTGGCCATTAAATGGGCATAATAGGCAGCAGGCCTTCTGACGGTCTGTGCAGCATTATTGATCAGGATATCCAGCCGTTCATATTTGTTTTCCACATAAGTGGCAAACAGTTCTACGCTGGGAATATGCCGGAGATCGAGGCCATAAATATGCAGCCGGTGACTCCAGGTAGTAAAGTCTTTTTCTTTGGCAAACCTGATGGCTGAATCGGCAGGAAAGCGGGTCGTAGCAATGACAGAGGCTCCGGAACGTAGCATCATTAATGTGGCGTGGTAACCTATTTTAAGCCTCGATCCGGTAATAAGCGCCACCTGCCCCGTCATATCACAGGTTTGAAAGCGTTTAGCATAATTCAGATCGCCGCATTCGGTACACATCGAGTCATAAAAATGATGGATCTCGGTATATTTCTTTTTACAGACATAACAATTGCGTTCGGAAGTAAGATAATGTTTCTCCTGGGTGGCAGCGGATTCAGGAATGGAAATCCGGGAGGGAGCTTGAAAGACACTGGCCGTACGGGCACTCCGGATACTGGATGCCGCACGGGTCTTGCGGTTAATCTCTGTGATTTCTTCTCTTTTAGCCAGTTTTACACCTTTATTCCTCTTCTTTATTTCTGCCCTGTCAGGTCTGGTTATTTGCCCGGCAACCGTCATAAGCTTGATACGTTGTTCTTCCGGCAAATGAATTAACTGATCACTGTTTTCAAGTAAATGTTCTAAAACCGATATACAATTCTCTATTTCGTCGGTGTTGAATACTTCTTTTTGCTTGTTGTTGCTCTTCATTCATCTTCCTTTTTTGGTATTATTTGCAAAGGTAACCTGTTTGCCCATAGTTGATACCCTTATGACAGCTAATTCCGTAGATTCTTCTGCACCTTTAACACCGAAGATACTACTGGATAATATAATTCCACACCGAATGAGTGGGAGGTGACTCGACTTCAGAGCGATTTTAAAGTCCTGTATGAAAGGATAATTAAATCACAAATTCAAACTAATTGTGTTTATTTTAAATAAATCTTTTAAATGTTGTATGTGTTAAAAAGAGTTTGTACTTTTGGAGCGTGAAAAGTTATTTCACTGACGAATACTTTGAGGCTTTCAATAGTAAAGCTCCAGCAAAGCCAGAGTGTTCAAATCGTTGAGTAATCAGGTGATTTTACAAGGTGCTATTCAGTTCAGACGATACTTTCCCTTAAGTTCCCTGGCTCAGAAATTTCGGGATTATTGAATTTTCAGAACAAGAAATAGTGAAGTAGAGTATAAATTTGCAATATAGTATCCCCGATAGGTTTAGGGTTGTGGATACGAACAAATTTTTAATTATATCAAATAATGAAAGAAATCAAAGTAGTTCTAGTAGTACTGTTGTTGAGTGTTTTACAGTTTTCTTTTGCTCAAATGAAGTTGCCGGTTATTCACGCAAACTCTAAAACTGTGGACATCAGGGAAGGGAAGATGTTGAGAAAAGGATACTGGACTATTTCACCGCAATTAAAACCGGATGTATATTCAGCGCTAAACCAAAAGGTAACTTTCATTACTGATTTAGATTCAATCAGTTTCAACTTGAATTCAAAGCATGAAACTTATCGTTTTATCATTTTATTGAATGGAAAAGATACAGCCTTAACTCAAGTAAACTATCAAATCCCATATCTGGAAAAATTAAAAAAAGCAGAAAAATATAACTACTCCGACAAGAGAGTTGTTCCGAAATTCAGTTATCAAGTAAAAAATAATCCTGAACTGATAAGAGTGAGACAGGATCTGATGTTGGATTCTATTGCGGGTCAGGGGAATGAAATTTCTAAGATCCTGAATTTAATGCATTGGGTACATGACGTTGTCAGGCATGATGGAAATAGTAAAAATCCGACTCAAAGAAATGCAATCGACTTGATCAACGTTTGCAAAACGGCGAATAGAGGTGTGAATTGCCGGATGATGGCAACGATATTAAACGAATGCTATTTGTCGATGGGGATAAAATCAAGATTTGTAACTTGCAAGCCAAAAGAAACCGATTTTGATGACTGCCATGTTATCAATATGGTTTACAGCACCGAGCTGAATAAATGGATCTGGATTGACCCGACTTTTAACGCTTACGTAATGAATGAAAAGGGAGAAATGCTTGGTCTGGCTGAAGTGAGGGAACGACTTATAAAAGGTAAAACCTTAATTCTAAATCCGGATGCGAATTGGAACAGAAAAGAATCGCAGACCAAAGAGTTTTATCTGGAAAACTATATGGCAAAAAACCTGTACAGGTTGGAATGTCCGATTTCAAGTGAATATGATGCTGAAACCTATAAAGAAGGTAAAATAATCACTTTCCTGGAGCTTGTGCCTTTGGATGGTCTCATACAAACTCCGGAATCAAAGGAAAGACTTAAAACAAATAATCCGGATCTCTTTTGGGCTAAGCCGGAATGAGAAAAAACGAAGAGTTCAATAAGCAGATGACCATCCCAATGAAGAAAAAAATGGCGAGACTAATTTCGGTAGTTGGCCATCCTTTGCTGACAATACCTTTGTACGTAATAATTATCCTATTTTCCAACGAAGGATTTAGAAAAGCAATCTTTCTTTCGTCTTTGATTATCGGGTGTGTCTTTATCCCTTTAATCATACGGCTATACCTAAAAACAACAAACGGGACGTATACAAATTTTGATGTGTCTGACCGGAAACAACGGAAATCAGTATTCGTATTTATTATACCCATTCTATGCATTGTTACATTTATAGTTTTTAAAACCGGTCAGTCAACTAGTCTGTTCCTGAGTTTGTTGATGGCTACCATTCTGCTTTTAATTTCACAACTAGCAAACCTGTATGTAAAGAGTTCGATGCACGTGGCATTGAATATCTACCTTTCATTTTTGGTGATGACCGTAAATTTTAAGATCGGGATCGTTCTGTTATTATTCACCGGGTTGATTGGTTGGTCAAGGATTGTATTAGGCAGGCATACCTTGAAGGAAGTGATGGTTGGGAACATGATAGGACTTACAGTAGGTTTAGTTATGATTCACTTAGAGGGTTTGTTCTAAATGAAGGGAAAAAATGAATAAATACGACAACCAGTTATAAACAGCAATTTATATCAGTCAATATTACCGCTTGAATTCTGGGTTACATTCCACTAATCAAGCTGTCTTTAGACCGGATACAGACCGAAAATAGCAGAAAATCTTAAAATCTAAAAAACAAATATTTAAAATGAAAAAAATAATTTTTTTCTTGTGTTTCAATTTATTCTTCGTAAGCTGTAAGGATGACAAACCAACAGTCACAGACGAATTGTACAAGTATGTGGATGAGTGGGTATACAAGAATATGGACCAGCTGTATTATTGGAATACAACCCTGCCGGAATATAAAAGCTCGTATCAGAATCCAACTGACTATTTCAAAACCCTGAAAAATAAAGATGACAGGTTTTCGGCTATATTCGAAAGTTACCAGGATATCCTGAACGAACTGAACGGAGTCACATCGTCTGAAATAGGATTTGACTTTCAATTGTACAAGGAAAGTCCTTATAATGATAATGTCCTGGGAATTGTGTTGTATTTGAAACATGGAACTCCTGCTGAGGGTTTAGGATTAAAACGTGGAGATTTCTTCCGGAAAATAAATGGACAGCAAATTACAACTGCCAATTACTCAACTCTTGTCAACACTTTGTTTGATAATTCTATAAGTTCAAACCTGACTTTTTCGACCTATCAAAATGGACAGTTCTCCGATCAAAAA